>Ga0207984_1000319_pt1 | contig 30478 bp, 23 predicted proteins | sample ETNtaG_30_FD_185760 | JGI IMG/M metagenome (GOLD analysis project Ga0207984, IMG submission 185760) | Marine microbial and viral communities from oxygen minimum zone, Eastern Pacific Ocean - ETNP201306PF43B (SPAdes) (version 2) | ecosystem: Environmental > Aquatic > Marine > Oceanic ...
TTTAACTAGCAATGGTTTAGGATCAAAAGTGTCGACATGAGAAACACCTCCGTCCATGTAAAGAAAGATGACATTTTTGGCTTTGGGCTCAAAATGGCTGGGTTGAGGAGAAAGGGGTTTAGTTTTACCGGAAGTAAGCACGTTGCCGAAAGTCTTAGATCCCATTAGTCCCAGTAAAGCCAGAGATCCGAAGCCATTGGAACACAAGCTTAACATTCGTCGACGTGTCATCTTTAAATCTTTCATAAGTCTGTCACTGCCATAATTCACAGCCGTTAAAGATCATGTGCTTCTCTTTAGCATACTTCGGTTTGGGTAAATAATTATTTACCCCATCAACTGGACCACCGCGTAACATGAAGGCACTGGGCCACTGTCGATCAGACACAATTCGGGTACTTGAAGGAATATATCGAATTGTTAAACCGCATCTTCTTTTGGCTGATAGGTTTGGATTTGATCCGTGAATGATGTTGGGATGATGGACTGACACATCACCAGCTTCAAGAATGACATCGACAGCCCTAGTTTCATCAACAAGATGTGGATCCATTTCGGAATTGAGCACATTTGGAATATCTTGGCGTTTTTTCATTTCTTGTAGTTGGAAATTGTGGGTGCCGGGAATAATTCGCATACAGCCATTTTCGGTTGTTGATTCATCGACAGCCAGCCAAAGAGTTACTACTTCCATTGGTTCAAGTGGCCAATAACTGCCATCCTGGTGCCAAAGTACAGGGCGACCATCTGATGACGGTTTAGAGATGTAATGAGAAGCAAAAAGCGCGATATTTTTGCCAACAAAGATCTCAGCGATATCAAGCAATCGGTCATCGCTAACCAATCGAACCCAAAAAGGGTCATCACTCATCAGAAAATGCCCCAAATTCTCTGGGCGGAGATCTGGGTTCTTTTCCATCAACCAATCAACATGGTTACTGGTTTCCTGCAACAAGTTAACATCTAGGACTTTTTTAAATATTAAATAACCGTCCTCTTGATATTGTTTGCGAAGTTGTTTTTGTTCCATTGGAGTATACATCGTGCTATTTCTCCACCCAACATCCTAATAGTATCCTTTAGCCAAATATATCTATATTATGCCAATCTAAAACCTCTGACAATGAAAAACTCTCCTTGACGGCCTGTTTTTTTAGGCTAATTGGGAGAACAAGAAGTAATTTTCTCTAAATTCTTTCCCTCTGATCGATAAAATTTCCGATTGGGGTATTGATCCATCAATAGTTGATTACGATCTCCTCTATCAATTGCAAAGATAATATCTCCAGTTAGAAGTGGGTGATTTTGGGGAAATACACTTCGATAATATTTTTGATCAACAAATATGATGGCGTTAGAATTTTTTTTTGCTCGGACTGCCTGTAAAGGGGCTATTTTAATATGCGTATAGAAATCCTCAGCATAGTACTTTTGTATTGGTGGTATGTAAAGCCCCACCATAACAGAAAAACACAAAATCAGGATAAAGATTAAAGTTATTTTGATTAAACGTTCTGTGACAATAATTTGCAATATATCTTGTACAAACTTTGGCGTATAAATTAAACCGCGCACTGTTAGGAGAACAAGAGCCGCGACCGACTCATAAAGAAATCTTGGGATCAAGTTGCTTCCTACTGAGTACCAATAGAAAAAATAACCAAAAGCCAACGTAATTAGAACGCTCACCATCAACAGGTCCCAGCGATTTATCATGCCTGATAAAAACAAAACTAGTACAAAAATCAGTGATGGTATTGGCCATTCAAACAGGCGAAGATTCAAGAAATTCAGTCGATCAAAACTGTGAACTAGACCACGTAACGGTGTGTGAGCTGTGTGGCCAGGAGGACTTTTGCCAAAACCTGGATTATGTCCCTCTGTAAACTGGACGACGTACCCAAACAACATTGGATTTCCATTGGTCACGTAATTGTAGCTGAGTAGCATAACGATTGTCAGAAGGACTGTGGTAGTAAGAGTCAAGAAACTAACTAAATACATTCTTGGTTTCTTTGTTATTAAGATAACCGAATAAATACAAAAGGGGATTGATACTAAAGCAGCAGTAAAAGGGCGTGTGCTGGCCATCCATCCAAGTCCAATTCCAGCAATGAGCGGATCTAGACATTTTTGGCTGCGGATAGCTCTGGCAAAAAACAGCACAAACAGCGTTCCACAAAAGAGAGCTGTTGCATGATTCATAAATCCGGAGGACATTACCAGCAAAAAGGAACAAAAACAGGCCAATATACCTGCCAATCTCCCAGTCGTTTCATCATAAATCTCTTTACCGAGGAAGTAAATTAAGACTACGGTAGCTGATCCAAGTATCGGGTTGACCAACCAAGGGAAGCCAATGAGGACACCAAATGTTATCATCAATATATGTCCGGGAGGAAAAACAGAGTACCATTTTCCGTTTTTCATGATCATAAGTGGATTAAAATCGAAGAATTCGTTTAGTTCAGGTTCGGGAGCATATAATTTACCGGAGGCAAAGATGCGGCCATGGAATAGCTGAACCACACTATCTGTTACGTGCGGTATTCGGTCAAACAAATAATATGATCCAAGGTTCGTAAGAAAAAGTGTCAGCAAGAATATAAGGATGGAAAAAGTCAAACTGTTTTGTCTTGAAAAAAAATGCCAAAACTGATGTGCGACTCTCGACAGCCGGCTTTGATCTGCCATCCATCGCAGAATAGGATAGACACCTATTGTGATCAGGCAAATACTGCTAGATCCGCATATAAGATATAAGATAGTTGACCATCCTTTTGATAATGGCCATATGGTAAACAAAAAAAGGATGATGACCAATAATCTTTTAGTTACCTGTGGTAAGAAGAAAAAGGAGGTCAATGCTTGACGTACACTTTGAAGAAAGAGGGAAATACTAAAACAGATAGCGATAGACAAAATCAACATCTTTATATTGAGTTTAACTAACCAATTCAGCGGTTGAAGTTGGATCTGAATCAACGTTTCTAGTCCTTGATATTCAGTTGATACGTGTGACATAGTCCCAGGATTGATATGTGGAACAACTGTCAGTAAGACTATACTTCCAGCGAATACTGAAATCAGACGAAGACTGATTGAACCCGCTGTGATGAGGTGATGTATTTGTATCATGGCTTGTACTTCCAAAAGAGAACAAAAAATTTATACTTTTTGCTGCTAATTGGAAACTCAAATTGACCTGCTAAATCTGATTAAATGGAGGGATCCTCATAGGTCATGGGAGATTGACAATCCGCTGTTTGCATGTCATAATAATTTTCAACCTCAAAGGTATGCATCCATCATGGATTTTAGTGTTTCAAGAAGACAAATCTCTATAGCAGCTATTTTGGTTTTTGTTCTTCTTTTGGCTGTGTTAATGATTACGATATTCCTGCATCGCGATTCGGAAATCAGCCTAATTACGCTTTTACCTGATCAACCGGTTGGTTATTTATCCGTTAAGGAACTGGGGAGCTTTGTTGCCGCTTTTCAGAACAGTAATTTTGGAAAAATGGCTAGGCAGATCCCAATTGTTGATAATATTCGGCAAAAAGCGTGGTGGCAACAAATCCGTTATCAAAAGGAACTTTGGGAGTACGAAACTGGTGCCGAGCTTGACCTCGAAGTCCTAGAAAACTATTTTGGACGACAGGCTATCCTAGCATTCTATCAAAGTAAAGAGAAATTATCTTTTTTACTGATCAGCGATATAGGTGCTAAAGGACTACTTGAGGTTTCAGCTATTGTCGCAGCAGGGCCGATCAACTCAAAATATGAACGAATCAAGTCGGAACATTTGGGTGTAACAATCAACACAATTACTGGTTATCCACTTGATTTTAGTTATGCTTTTGTTGATACTGTTGGCATCTTGTCGTTCAATGAATCACTAGTTGAAGATGTTATAAAGATTCATGTTGCTCGACAGCCGAGCTTTGTAGAACAAGCCAATACTGATCTGCTAGAACTCTACGATTCATCGAAGAACACAGGCTATGTCAAATTTCCAGGAATCTTGAAAAACGTTAAGATTCCGCCCATATTTAAGACCGCACTAACGCCAATCAAGACAATGACTTTCAATACTCAACATGAAGAAGGCAAATTGATTTTCAATAGTCATTTCACCTTAAGTAAACCTATTGATTTAGTAATGACAACGCTCAAAATCCCAAATGGACAAGCTTTTGAAGTTGAACCTGAACAACTTATTGTCGACATTGAGAATTTTTTCCCTATTTTGAAACTTGTTGCTTTGGCAAATGGTGTTCAGTTAAGTAATCATTGGAAGGATAGTCTTCTTGCCAACTTGGCTCCTCTTAAAACGTTGGGAACAATGGTCACCCAAATCCAATTTAGTGATCAATCTGCGACAGCGATAATAAAAATCCCATTGGAGTAAAAATAATGAAGGTTCTTAGTACAATCTACTTACTTTTCTTTATGTGTCTGATATCGATAATTGACGCACGTATTTCCTCAAGTACCAAGCAACTTGATCGTCACATCACGGCAAAAATGAAAGAGGCTGAAATTAAACCGTCAGGAAAATCGAATGATGCTGAATTTTTAAGGCGAATCCACTTGGATCTAACCGGAAAAATTCCAACATTGGAGGAGATCGAAGCATTTGAAAAATCTGGGCGGGACAAACGCCAAGAAAAGATCAACCAATTGCTGAAGAGTGATCTGTACTACGATCATTGGGGACGAATTTGGGTTAAATGGTTAATTGGTAGAAACGGGGGTAACCAACAAGCTCGAACGGGTTTGGAGAAGTGGGTGCGCGACAGTCTGCGAGTCAATAAACCTTACAACCAATTCGTTACGGAGTTACTGACTGCAACCGGAGACACACGTGATAATCCAGCAGGGAATTATATACAACGCTACAATCTATCGCCAACCAACCTTACGTCACATAGTTCGCGGCTGTTCCTCGGTTTGCCTATGCAGTGTGCGGAATGTCACGACCACAAAACTGAACCGTGGTATCAGGAAGATTACTATAGCTTGGCTTCTTTTTTCTCCAATGTTCGTAGCAAAGCCGTTTATGAAAAGAACGATCGCGGGCAAGATCAGCTCGTTAGTTGGGTTTTGAGAGATGAAAACAAAGGGTCTATCCAGATGCCTGGTTCTAATCAGAAAATTTCCCCACGTTTTCTTGATGGAAACATTTATCGGGGGGTGTCGCAGAAAAAACGTGAAGCCTTGAGCGAATGGATCACTGACCGAAAAAACCTGTATTTCAGCCCCGCGATTGTAAACAGGATCTGGTCTCAGTTTATGGGTAGAGGTTTTGTGGAACCATTGGATGCATTTGGGGAAGAACATCCACCAACACATCCAGAACTCTTGGATTGGTTGGCAGAAGACTTTGCTAGGTATGGGTATAACCTTCAACACTTGATGAAAACCATTCTCAATTCAGGCGCTTACCAACGTACATCGGCCAAAAACCCGAAGAATGAAGACGACAAATACTACTATTCACATGCCTACATAAAGCCGTTAAGTGCAGAGCAGTTTTTTTACTCTATGTTGGAAGCCACTGGTTTCGAGCGTTTGCAGAAAAGACGTAATAAAAGTCAGCTTGAATCGATGAAACGGGATTATCTTCGCCGATTTATTTACCTACTTGATAATGGAGAAATGGAAGAAATTGAAGCCTTCAATGGTACAATACCACAAGCTTTGATGATGATTAACGGTCCTTTGGTCAATGATAGTGGTGATCACCGTCAACGTGGAAGCTTTATCAACTATATCTTAAAAAACTATCGTACGATAAAAGATAGGATGGAGAGGATCTATCTGATGGTACTCTCACGCAAACCGACCACGAAAGAGATGACACATTTTGAGCGGTATATGAAACGCAGTTTGTATAACGACAAAAAACTTGCTTACGAAGACCTATATTGGGTGTTACTTAATTCTGCCGAATTTGCCCTCAACCATTAGTTAGTAGAATGGCTAACCAAGTTATTGTTCGATCTGGTTCAAAATGGCTTCATTTCAAGCAGCCATTGTATATTTTTGAAACGCATCGACTCGATGAAGTCATATCCAAGCTTCAGGGTATAGAAGAAATAGCTAGTCGGTTTGGTCTTTATGTTGCTGGATTTATTAGTTATGAAGCCGCTCCCGCATTCGACAGCGCATTGACGACATTTCCTTCTACCAATTTCCCCTTAATTTGGTTTGGTCTTTATAAAGAACCCGATTCAATGAATGTCCTTTCTTCCTTTACTGAAAGGCTTGATAGGTTCTGGATACCATCCATTGACCAAAATGGTTACAGACAGATACTTGAACGGATCAAAGGTTTCATTGCCGCTGGAGAAACGTATCAAGTTAATTATACGTTTCGTTTGCATTCCAAACAGAAAGAAGACCCTCTCACATTGTTTCGTCAATTGATGATGATCCAACCCGCTGGATATGCTTCTTATGTGGAAACAGATCAGTTTGCTATCTGTTCAGCTTCACCAGAACTTTTCTTTAATCTCGATGATCATCAATTAATTACACGGCCGATGAAAGGGACTGCCACTCGTGGGCTGACCTTAAGTGCAGACCAAGAACAATCCAATAGATTACAAAACTCACTGAAGGATCGCGCTGAAAACCTGATGATTGTGGATATGATGCGGAACGATCTGGGACGTATCTCATCACCCGGTAGCATTAAAGTGCCGAAATTGTTTGAGGTGGAAAAATATCCCACAGTTTGGCAGATGACTTCGACTATCTCTTCTCAAACACAGGCATCTTTCTCAGAGATTCTAACGGCACTCTTTCCTTCGGCCTCCATTACCGGTGCTCCAAAAGTTCAGACGATGAAGATTATTACTGATCTTGAAAATAGCCCGAGAAAGATCTATACCGGTACAATTGGCTATCTGTCTCCAAATCGAAAAGCACAATTTAATGTGGCTATCCGAACAGTACTAATTGATAAGTGGAATGGAACCAGTGAATATGGTGTTGGTAGTGGTGTTGTCTGGGATTCTGTAGATCAACTCGAATTTGAGGAATGTATGGTAAAAGCGAAAATTCTGACCGAGCCCTACCCTAATTTCTCAATCTTTGAAAGCCTGCTTTGGGAAAACAAAAACTATTTTTTGTTGGCGTATCATCTTGATCGTTTGCATAGTTCGGCGAAATATTTTGATTTCCCAATTGACGTCTCCCTGATTGAAAAAAGATTGTTGGAACTCAGTACAACTTTATCGGCAGCTGAAGAAAATAAACCCCATAAAATCAGGCTTGTTTTAAGTCCAACGGGGCAGATAGACTGCCAATCGGCGTCAATCACTGAGAATCAGAATCAACAACCTATTCAGATTAAGCTGGCAAGTGTGCCAATAGACCCCTCAAATCGCTTTCTTTATCACAAGACGACGCAAAGGGATGTTTACGACCAAGCCAAAATAGATACTCCCGATTGCGACGATATTTTGCTTTGGAACAAAAGGGGTGAAATTACCGAAAGTTGCGTTGCCAACGTGGTAGTTGATATTAAAGATAAACTCATAACACCACCAATATCATCCGGACTTTTAGCTGGAACTTTTCGAGCGTGGTTGTTGGATCAGCAGAAAATTAGTGAGGAAATTATCACTATTGACGATATACTACTGGCTAATCGAATCTACCTTATCAATTCGGTGAGAAAGTGGCGGCAGGCTGATCTAACTGCTCCACATGCCAAGGAGTGTAGATTACAGAGGAAAGCTATTTGAATCACGACCCGTATGAAGCATTTCGCGTCGCCAATTTTCGGGCATACATGTTTGGTTGGTTCACTTCGTTAATAGGAACCAGAATTCAAAGCGTTGCTATTGGTTGGGAGATATACCAGCGAACTGGAAAGGCTCTGTCGCTTGGTCTTGTTGGTCTGGTCCAAGCGTTGCCAAATATGTTGTTAGCATTACCTGCTGGTTATCTGGCGGATACCTTTGACCGCCGAAAACTGATCATCTCCAGTCTCGCGGGAACGACAGTAACTTCTGTCAGCTTAGCAGTTCTGTCCTACCTTCAAGGCAACACATATTTGATGTACTTGCTCCTTCTGTTTGATGCTACAGCACTAGCACTGGGACGACCCGCCAGATCAGCATTGCTCCCCCAAATCGTCCCCCGCCAAGCTTTTGCAAATGCGGTGATGTGGAGTACTAGCACATTTCATCTATCGTCTGCTATTGGGCCTGCTATTGGTGGATTTATTGTCGCAGCTAATGTGCCTTCTGCATATTTAATTAGTGCTTGTGGAACACTAATATTCATCGGCCTTTTAACAAGAATCGATATTTGTGATTTCCCAACAAGGGATGGAAGCAAAAGTATAACATTCAAGACACTGTTAGCAGGTCTGCGCTTCGTTTGGAATACCAAGCTTCTATTGACAACTATGTTGCTTGATATGTTCGCGGTATTACTTGGTGGGGCAATTTACTTGTTGCCGATATTTGCCAAAGATATTCTGAAGGTTGGCGAAATCGGTTTTGGGTGCCTAAACGCAGCTCCAGCAATTGGGGCGGTTATTATGGCTATTATGATTGCTCATCTACCGCCAATGCAACAGGCAGGACGGAACCTTCTGCTATCAGTTGCTGGTTTTGGTTTGGTAACTGTGATCTTTGGTTTGTCAAAGTACTTTTGGTTATCTTTCATTATGTTGTTTCTAACTGGCGTTCTTGACAATGTGAGTGTGGTTATTCGTCATACTCTGGTACAATTACTTACACCAGATCAAATGCGCGGACGTGTGTCAGCAGTTAACAGCATCTTCATTGGGGCATCAAACGAATTGGGTGGGTTCGAATCAGGATTGGTTGCAAGTTGGTTTGGAGCTGTAGTGTCAGTAGTGATTGGTGGAATTGGTACAATGCTGGTAGTAGTTACTACAGCTTTGGCTGCACCAAAGCTACGAAGATTACAATCTCTCCAACATATCCAAGCATTTGAAGAGGAAAAAAAACAGAAAATAGTTAATTAGGATGATCAAACAACAAAAAAACAGAAAGGTATATTTAAATGAAATTAGAAACACTCGATTTGCAAATCATTGATACTCACACACACTTTTACGATCCAGCTCGGCCTCAAGGAGTTCCTTGGCCCGGTCAGGATGACGATTTTTTGTACAGACGTGTGATGCCAGAAGATTACAAATCGCTTGCAGTTAATCAAGGTGTCAAAGGTACAGTGGTGGTTGAAGCCAGCAGATGGTTTGAAGACAATCAGTGGATTCTTGATCTTGCTGAAGCAGATCCGTTTCTGGTTGGTTTTGTTGGTAACATAGATATTGATAGCGACGACTTCGAGTCAAATTTGAATCATCTGGCAGAAAATCCACTCTTTCGAGGTATAAGGCTTGGTGGTGGTGCTTTAGGGGATGTTGCAGATCAATCCTTTATCAGTCGATTAGATCAACTGGCTTCGCTTGATCTAGAACTCGATTTATTGATTGATTCATCGCTATTGTTATCAGTCAATACGATTTCTGAAAAAATCCCTAACCTTCGCATCATGATCAACCACATCGGACATGTGCCAATTGATGGACAACCGCCTGATAAAGCATGGGTTGAAGGAATGGAGATTATCTCAAAACGACCAAATGTTTATTGTAAAGTTTCTGGATTTGTTGAGCTAACCAAAGATAAACCGTCTGCCAGTGAACTAGACTATTACAGACCAACTATGGATGTCCTATGGAATTTATTTGGTATAAACTGTCTTGTTTACGGTAGCAACTGGCCAGTTTCTGAACGCTATGCATCCTACCAGAACGTGCAACAACTTGCCTACAGGTATTTTGAAACCAAAGGCTCAACGGCAATCGAAAAAGTGTTCTGGGGAAATTCAAAAGAGTTCTATAAATGGATTGATCGATATTAAGCATTAAGTGTAGAGATACCCGAAAATGTACATAGAGCACACTGATTTAGAAATCCAACGGGAACCTTTTGCACGACCTTTTGGGTTCAAAGGATCGGCCTTTCACGAAAAATGGAATGCGGTTGTGCGCGTTCGAGATTCGGCGGGGATAACAGCCTTTGGTTTGGGAGGACTAGCGGTGTTATGGTCAGATCCGACGGTGTTTTCTCAACACAGCGAGGTGGGTGGGAACTTACTACAACTCTCTGTTCTTGAATATGCACTTCAATGGATCAAAAACCGTGACTTTACTGATCCTCTGGCACTGTTTAATGAAATTCTGACCCCAACACATGACTACGCGAAATCGGTTACCCAATTGCCATCGCTTAGGCTCACTTTTACACTGAATGCGTTGGTGAGTCTAGATAATGCAGTCTGGATGCTTTACGCTAAACAGAATAAGATTACGGATTTTGATAAACTGATACCAGATTTTTGTCTTCCTAGTCTTTCTAACAGGCAGAATCGCATTGCCATTGTACCGGCAATTGGATATACGTTCCCATCGTCTCAGATTAAGGAATTGTTGGAACAAAGAATCTTTGTACTTAAAATCAAGATTGGTCAGCCAGGTAATGAAAAGGATATGTTGGCAAAGGATTTAGAGCGGTTAAAGCAAATTCACCACATTTGTCAGAATTATGGTACGAACATGACAGACTCTAGTAAAATTGCCTATTATCTTGATGCTAATGGTCGCTATCAAACGAAAGATGGTATCTTGCGTTTGATAGATTACGCTGAACATATTGGTTGTATTGATCAAATTATTTTAATCGAAGAACCCTATGCTGAGCATTTGATTGTAGATGTCTCAGATTTACCAGTTTGCTTAGCTGTAGACGAAAGTCTTCACACCATCAAGGATATACAACACAAGGCCGAACAAGGTTATCAAGCAGTAGCTATCAAACCCGCCGGGAAAACTTTGTCACTAGCGTTCCAAATGGCAAATGCCTCAGTTGAAAATGCAGTAATCCCTTTTGTGGCCGATAATGCCTGTGTTCCTATATTGGTGGAATGGAATAAAAACATTTCTGCCAGACTCCCAATATTTCCTGGACTTAAAACCGGAATGATGGAATCAAACGGACCGCAAAACTATGCTATGTGGCCGCAGCTCGTCTCCGACTACCCTTTATCTGAAGCGCACTGGTTGATGCCCACATCAGGCACGTTTCAATTGAACCAGAGTTACTACCATCATAGTGGTGGGATTTTTATAGATCCTTTGCCTTATATTAGCTCATTTCGATAGCTTAGATTATCCTGTTGTGGATTATGCGATTAGGGATAGCATTGACTGGGATTATCATGAATTCGGTTCAAGATCGTGTCGCACAACTTTCACGTTCTCTTCAGGATCATCATGCTTTTTTCAATTCATAATGATGCATGTTGAATGGTATAGGCTTGTCATAATATACATGTTCATTTTTGTGAGTTGATGAATCAAATGTTTCTCCCAAGGCAAGCATTTTGCTAGTTTTTTCTAACATTGATATTCTTTTTTGTTCTTGTTGGCTAGGGAGAACCTTGCTGGAGTCAGTTCGCTTCTCGTGCGATACTATTCAACGTTTGTGGGCGGTCCACTTAAGGTAATTTAAGAAATTTTGCTGAATCGGTCTCAATATGAATTGGAAGCAACATTCGGCCTAAGAGATTGCAAGTTTTAGGTAGATGGTGATTTTTGGAGAGAACCTTGCTTGTAACTATGAGATGGACATCACTAGAACAGGATAAATAAGCATTTCATATCGAGTTGCACTTCGGGTTGCTCAATTTGTGTAATTATATTAGCTTATGTTTTTATCTTGTAAGGTAGGTAGTTAAAACATGGAGAATATCGAGCTACTTTTGTTTTTTTCGTGATAGAATGGTCAGGAATTTTCAACATTGTTTAGCAAAAGTGCTAGGAAGTGCTTCCATGTCGCCAAGTAGGAATGTTGGCGTCTACTTGGGGAAACTTAGATATCGGTGAGCAATGTATAAGTTAAGGGGAAATATAGTGAAAGAAAGTATCGTCATGATTTTGGCAGTAACCATGGTCTTAGTTCCGGTAGCGTTGTCTGGTGTTTGGACCGACGATTTTGAAAGAAAAACATTGGCTAATGAATGGGAATTTCGGGATCGGCGTGAAAAGGTAACTAAAACGGAAGTCAAGGGTGGTTTCCTGAGAATGACCAACCCAAAAGGAAAATGGGACCATATGACTGCAGACAAAGCGATGTTAGAAAGGGATGTTCCAGCTAGCAGTCAAAATCTTATTGTCAGTGGTATTTTCTCCTCCGAACCGGAAAAACCGGTAGATGCTTGGGTCGGAATGTTTATTTTCGGCGAAGAACAGATGGATTTCGCCTGTTTGCTATACGGTGGAGAGGCCAATCAACCACAGAAAGCCTTGATCGGCAGTATGGTTCAAGGAGCATGGCAAGACAAGGGGCATTTTCCAACAGGATTCGATGTGCCGTTGCACCTGAAGTTAGAGAAAGAGAAGGATGTGTTTACAGGCTATTTCAAGCAAAAGGCAGGTGATGACTGGAAGCAGATTGGTAATAAAACTTGGACCCACAAGATCAAGAAAGTCAAGAAAATTGGTTTGGGTATCATGAACAATTGGGGCGGCAAGACCGTAGTTTTTCTGGTTGATTCGTTTTCGCTTGAAGGAGAAGGTGTCCAACCAATGGCTGTTGATTCCGCGAAGAAATTAGCCACGGCTTGGGCTGAACTCAAACGTTAGAAGTAAGAAGTGGGGCGAAATTTAACTAAGATCCAACCTAGTATCAGAATTGGCTTAATATCAATTTGGTTTCGATGTCGTGTTCGAATGCGATGGTCTGTTTTTTTTGTTATTATGAAAGAACATGATAGTTGCAAGGTAGATAGCTTATTGCCAAAGACATCAATTCAAGTAATATGTCTTCCGCAATTCGAGTTCTCTAAGGGGATTTAGGATGAGAAGGTCAGCATATCTGTTATTTCTTTGCGTATCCCTATTTGCAATTATTGGTTGTACCACTAATGAGGGGGAAATCGGTAAGATTATCAAGGAGGAAGTTGAGAATCCTGATTTTATCCTGCTATCCGAATTTAACATCAACAAATCAAGGTGGCAAGTTCGTAATCTGGATAACTATCAATTTGACTTCCGCTGGATTTGTTTTTGTGAACATGATTATATTTCGCCTGTTACTATTACAGTGGGGGATGGGATAATTCGCGATGCTATTTACACTGAAACCCAGATTCCAGTTCAGGTGAACAAACTAAATCGTTATAAAACAATTGATGGATTGTTCAGTTTTATCCGAGATGCCTATGACGGAAATGCTCACCAGGTTGCAATAAGTTATGACCCGCATGATGGATATCCATTTGAGGGATCGGTAGATTATGTAGAAATGATAGTCGATGAAGAGAAAGGTTTTGAAATTAGGAATTTAATGAAATTGGAGTCTGACGAAAATGGAACTTGGCTAATAGGAAGGTTCCCAGCAAATGGGATTTCATTACAAGTTACTAAGAGCATCCCCGCTTTGGTTAATATTACAGTGCAGGGATACTTGTCTGATAGCTGCACATTGTTTCATCAGATAAAACAACGTAGGGAAGAAAACTTGGTAGTTGTTGAGATAACAACAAGGCGTCCTAAAGATGCATTTTGCGCTCAAGTGATTACAGAGATGACAAAAAACATTCGGCTTGAGGGCAATTTTTCAATCGGTCAAAATTACAAATTGATTGTTAATAGCGTAGAAAAACGTTTTGATCTTTGACATCTTAATTTAAGTCGAAACGAACGTAAAATAGATTGGACTCATTTCAATCTAACATACCACCTCACATAATGGTGGTACCGACATCATCATATCATTGATAAGTTGTTAATTAGATTCAATGCCCATTATGTCCCAAGCTGGATATTGTTTGTCGTTCGGCGATAGGTCGTTTGGATCGTTGAGCACTGCAGTTTCCGGTGGCATCATGATCGAGCCTTCTAATAATGGATCTTCAGTTTCTTGACGCCATTGACCTAATTTGTGACGCATCTCTTCCAGAGTTTCCTGGTACTGGCTATCATAGGCAAGATTGTTCGTTTCGTCAGGGTCATAAACCAAATCATATAGGCGTTCTGACTCCACCAGCTTTTGGTGCCATTCATGTTCAATCATGTAGGTTTTGCTGATGCTCTCATCGCAATTGGGCATTGCTAGTGTGGTTGCTTGATCATAGCGTTGAATGTATTTCCACCTTTTGGTTCTTATTGCACGCTGAGGTTCATAGCAGCAATGATAGTTTACCTCAGCGAAGATCTCCTGATGAATTTCCTCCTCTCCACGTATTAATGGTGTAATTGATGTTCCCTGCAACCATGAGGGGGTGGTGGTACCGGTTAATTCGCAAACTGTTGGGAATAGATCTATCTGACTCACCATTCCATCAATAACCTTACCGCCTGTAAAATCGTTAGGCCCCCGCATAATTAGCATCACACCAATACCATGATCTGTAAGATGACACTTCATATTAGGGAAAGCTAGGCCGTGGTCTGTGGTACAAATGATCATCGTATTATTTGTTAAGCCGTTTCTATCGACGGCTTCAAATACCTGTCCCATCTTGTAATCAAGTGTTCTCGCAGCGTCAATATATTCAGCCATATCTTGACGTGTTTCAAGAGTATCGAGGAAAGGAGCAGGAGGTTTTACGTAACGCGGATCTGTTTTCGCTTCTCCTGCCGGTTGGTTATCGAATCCTGCTCCTCGCCGATGTGTTTCTATAAACCCAACGTCCAGAAAAAATGGTTGATCGTGTGTCTCCGACAAAAATTCGACTGCACGTTCTTCCGCTCCTGCCTTTTCGTTCTCTTGGCTAAGTACACGGGTGTAACCTGCTGTGGACACATCTATCACCGCGTGTTGGAATCCAGCCATTGCTGTTATATAACCATTTTGTTTCAAGGTATGCATAATCAGATGTTCCGGGAAAGGTAAGGACCAACCTCGATTCGCCAGACCTCCCATGCCGCAACTATGAGCCCATTGTCCTGTTAGTAACGAAGCTCTACTTGGTGAGCAAGTTGGGTTAGCACAGAATGCTTTTCGAAACAATACTCCCTCTTCAGCTAGTTTTTGGATATTGGGAGTTGGAATAGCATGACCATAAGGTTGAGTATATCTCCCAGTATCATGCGAATGGATGTAAATAATGTTTATACTCATCAATTTGTCCTCGATCAATCAATTCTGAATTTGAGACTAGATTCAGCCAAATTAAGCTAATAGTTTATCTTCCTTCAAATATATTCAGAAGGGGGATATAAGTCTTGATAGATGTTGATGCTTTATTTCCTTGATTTGTATATAAATGTCTTCAAAAATTAAAGAACTTAAACACCAGCTTCCTGAAACATCTTTTTGACAGTTTCGACCGATGCTTTTACCCATTTGCGACCAAGATCAGCTGTTGCATCACGTGGGTCTTGCCCCCCAACTCCTTGCGGCCAGACTTCTCGGTTTGATGACAACTGTGATAGATCAACCAAGTCAGGTTTCAATGCCATAACCAGCGAGGTTTCATTTTTCGCTGCATGATCCATCTGGCTTCGCCATGTGTCCCGAAAATCATTAGTAACGCCAAACAGTTTCAGACCAAAGCGTGCTTGACGCTCTTCGAGGTTTTGTACCCAAGATCCACGTGAGGGACCATGTCCATCTGCAAATACAGCTAAAAAACCAGCTCGTTTGATCTGCTCCAGAATGGCGTCAATCAGAGTCATGAAGAATCCTTCTGAAATCCAGTAGCAACTACCATCTAACTGATGGTGTGGTGTGGTTGTGTCTGCAGTGTCCATCCCCTGTAATTGTATGCTGTTTTTTTGTAAAGTTGACCGGTCTGGGCCTAAATGAATCGGTGGCATGACAATTCCGCCAAACTGGCAAGCGCACTCCATCATTACGCCCTGACTAATGATCGCATCAGAACCAAGTGGTAGATGTTCTCCATGCCATTCCAATGTTCCTAGGGGCAAGTAGGCTATCGGCCTGTGGTCTAAGCGAAGTCGAAATTCGTACGGCAACAGCTCTGCATATCTGACTTTTTCTTGAGACATTTCAATTCCTATAGATAAAATGGGTCGATTTAAAGATAACATGAATTGGATCTAGTTAGCTGAAGAATATCAAGGAACAAGCTTTCATAATAATTATGATCAGCTATGGGCTTCCATATATTGTCTATCCTCGTCGATCCATCTTTTCCACATTTGTTCGTCTGGTAACTGGTAACCTGAATTCGCGCGATTAAACAGTAGATTATCCTCACCAAATAATCGAAGCAATCGACGATTTTTTTCTTTACGCGCAAATTCAATAATAGTTTGAGCATTAGGGCCGTTATAATTACCACGGAATTTCAACCAACTGTGATTGTAGGTGATGATATAAATGTATCTTGGTTTATCTGAGATGTTAGGAGAGCCAGCATGAAGCATACTACAGTGGAACATTACTACGTCGCCAGATTTCAGGTAAATGATTTTCTCTTCAGGATATGCTGTCGTGTTTTCTCTCGGAATACTTAATGCCTGCATGTGAGATCCGGGGATAACTCGCAACGGCCCTGTTTCATCTGTCAGGTCTTGTAAATAAACAATCGCATTAAAAAGTAATGGGCGATGGTATACATCGTCATCTGGGAAAAACGCAAACATATCCCGATGGTATCCACCTTTACTTTGTTTTGCAGCTTCTGCTTTACTTATTGAAGGTATACGTCTATAGGTAATTGATTCAAGCTGAACGTATGGCCCGATTATCGCTTCCGCAAAATCTAGGATTTTCGGGACTGTGATTGCTTGAAGGGTATGATGTGGTGCATGTTCAATCAAGTTTATCAAATTTGTTGGGGGAGTATCTCCTTGATATGGAATACGATTAACAGTTTCTTCGAAAATTTCACGTGCCCGTTGCATCCATGTTTCATCAAATGTCTTCGGGAAAACAGTAAATCCCTGTGTTTTGAATTCATTAATATGTTCCTTTAGTAATTTATTGGGATCATCCAACTGTTCCATTATTCTCCTTTCAACAAAATTATTTTCTAGTGTTCATTCTGTGGATTTGTACCTCATATAAAATACTAGTCTAGTCTGATAGTTCTTGAATTAACCAGGGGAGTGATCGCTGTCCTAAAAACACATGCCCTCCCTCAAATTCATGAAGAGTAATCCGGTCTTCAGCATTAGCTGCGGAATAAACTTTTTTTGTGGTTTCGAAGGCAGGATGTACTGGACGGCTTGTATCCTGATTACCCCACTCTACGAAGATCGGACGCGGGGCGATTAATCCTGCAATATCTGGTATGTCACAGAGTTCCCCTATCCCTTTTGGATGGTGGCAAATGCAATGTCCGAACCAAGATGTTTGAGCAAAGGTAGTGAAATATCCGCTTAGTATAGCAGCCCGAACACGTTGATCTAGCGCGGCATGAACGATTCCAAGCCAACAACCTCCGGATAATCCAGCAATGCCGATCCGCGTTTCGTCCACTTCCGGTAAGTCTTGAAGATAATCAACACTACGAATTAGGTCATAAACTCGGTAACCGGTCAGATCATATCCCAGCAAGTTCAGACGACGCCAAAGAAAATCACATCCACCGGAAGGATGGGCGCGTTCTCCCATTCCAGCATTATCAGGGCACAACGTCACGACTCCCTGTTCCGCGAGTTCACGCCCGTAAGCAACACCGAGTTGACCATCACCAAAAACTAGATTGGCTTTACCCTCTGGGACATGGCCGTGAATACACAGAACAGCTGGACTTTTTTCTTTGAGTCTATGTGGGATGAGCAGGTAGGCGGGAACAGACGAATCTGGTCGGGAATCATAGATCACCTTGTAGAGCGTGAATTTCTCAAACTTTTCAGTCGAAACCACCCGGGAATTTAGCGGGACAGGTTGTTCTGGAAAAGGACCGAGATACTCTTTCAAACTTGATGTTAATTGATTTTGCCATTTCTCAAAAGTGTGTCCATCGAAAGCGAGACGAAAGCTATGATCTAATAGATATCGATTGAGGGTTTCTGCTGACGAGAACGGCATTTCAGATGGCATAGATTTCCCTTTGTTGTTTCTAACGTCCCATCCAGCCACCATCAACAAGGATAATGCTTCCATGAACGTAATCGGAAGCTTTAGATGCCAAATAAACAACTATTCCTTTAAAATCTTCAGGTTCTCCCCATCGTCCAGCAGGGATCCGTTCCAAAATCTGTTTACTTCGTGCTGGGTCGTTACGTAAGGCTTTCGTATTATCCGTTGTGATATATCCCGGTGCAATCGCATTGACATTAATGCCTTTACTAGCCCATTCATTGGCAAATGCCATAGTTAGTTGACCTATTGCACCTTTTGTAGCTGCATAGCCGGGAACAGTGATGCCTCCTTGAAAAGTTAAAAGAGAAGCAGTAAAGATGATTTTACCGTTTTTCCGTTCCACCATGTGCTTGCCAATTTCACGTGTGAGGATAAACTGGGCGTTTTGATTGATGTCAATGATCTTGTCCCAATATTCATCCGGGTGTTCGGCAGCTGGCTTCCTCAAAATTGCTCCTGCATTATTAACCAAAATATCGATAACAGGGAAATCAGCATTCACTTGATTAATGAAGACATATAGTGCCTCACGATTGGAGAAATCACAAGTATATCCTTGGAAGCCCTTGTTTAAAACGTTAACTTCTTTCTCAACTTGGCTGCCATTAGGTTCCAAATTACGACTAACACCAATGATATCGGCACCTGCTTCTGCCAAACCAACGGCCATCGATTTTCCAATTCCTCGCCTGCATCCAGTAACCAAGGCAACCTTTCCATTTAGTTGAAAATCGTCAAGCATAGGCATCAATCTAACTCCCATTCATTAATCAGAACATTTGATCAATATTTTTAGGTTGTTCAGGTTTGTGTCTAGTGAGTGAAAAGCATCTGGGAGTGCTTCCAGCGGCTGAACAGAAGTGATTAATTTCTCCAAAGGCATCTTTTTTGAATCGGCTAGTATAATCGCTTCTTCATAATCTTCAGGTTCGTAAACTCGGACGCCAAGCATCCGTATTTCTCGCCAGAAGAATTTGAACAAATTCACCGGCTGTGGTTCAGGGAAAATCGCTACTATAATAATACGTCCACGAGTTCGGCACAATTCTGTCGAGGCTTCTATTCCTCGTTTTGATCCAGAAACTTCAAACACCGCATCTGCTCCTGCACCATCTGTTATATCTATAACGTACTGCTCTAGATTTTCCTCTACTGGATTAATCGCATTAATCCCCAGATTTTGTGCTAAGTCAAGCCGAAATGGATTAACTTCGGCTAGTGTTACACTCGCACCTTTTGATTTAGCAACTAAAGAGACCAACATTCCGATAGGTCCACCTCCTATAACGACGACTGTTTCACCTAGGCGGATTTGACCAAGACGGACATCGTGGCAAGCAACTGCTAATGGTTCAATCAGTGCTGCAGTTTCCATGTTCATGTCTTGGGGTAACCTATGAAGTAACTGGGCTGATACATTCCAAGATGCTTGAAATGCACCGGGCGAATCAATACCGATAAAGTTCAGATTCTGACAAATATGAAGGTGTCCAGCTTTGCAGGCGGGACAATGATTGCAGGGATCTAAGGGACGAACAACAACCGGATCCCCAATTTGAAACCCCTCAACATCATCACCCATTTCTGCAACTGTCCCCGACATTTCGTGCCCAATAACTTGAGGTGGGTTGATCCGTTCGGCCATATGCCCACGGTATATGTGAATATCCGTTCCGCAGATTCCACAGTATGAAACATCGATACGAACTTCATCAGTATTGGGCGAATGCGATATACAATCAGTTATGAAAAAGGATTTATTACCTTGGTAATATGCTGCTTTCAATTCTGTTTGCCTTTGTCTCTCAATTTTGTGTTTAATTAATATCTATCGATATAGTGGCTTTTCCGTCAAACTTTGAGCTTCATAGGGACAAACATTCAGTGCACAATACTCGATTAAGTAAAGCCGATGTAGCTAGCTGATTAGACCTGTTGAGTTTGTGGTCGTTATGGCGGATATCTGAACTGATTAACTGGGTCCACAATACTGAGGGTTGGATGTATGCTCGGGATCCAAATCACAAACATCATCGCGTTTTGTTACCCCCTCAGGATTTCACCAAAAATTCATCGGTTCCCTGACGAAGTTCCACTAGGATGTCGTCCAAAATTGCATTGTTAACGCTCAGGTAGCCATTTTGATGGTGAAATCCGATCTCCTTTTGACCTAACATAACTTTATAGTTCTTGAAAGGTTAGCAAAAGTACCTGAGCTTTCACTCGATGTACATTCCTATCATAACTGACCAACGAGATCGTCACTATTTCTAATTCTGTCGTATATTTTACCAAATTTTCCAAAAGTTCAGAACAAAATAATTAAGTAATGATATAATATGAGGTCTCAATCAATTAGTCCCAAAAAATATTTTTGGAAGTAGCTGGCTACAGAATTACTATAGAGGGGAAGTAACTGTGAAAATCTTTGTTCCAGGTAGAATTTGTCTTTTCGGTGAGCATAGCGACTGGGCAGGTGGTTACCGTCGTGTCAATGCGGATTTAGAAAAAGGTTATGCAATAATTACTGGCACAAATCAGGGTCTTCACGCCAATGTAACGTCTCATCCAACCAAGCTAATTCTTCATGCTACATTAAATGATGGGACGCGTTTGGAGCCCTTTGAACTACCAATGGAAAGGCAAGCTCTTCTGACAGAAGCGGAAAATGGAGGGTTTTTTAGCTATGCTGCTGGTGTCGCTTATCAAATTCTGACACACTATCATGTACATGGCCTTGAAATTGATAATTACATGACAGATCTGCCTACAAAGAAAGGTCTGTCGTCAAGCGCGGCCACGTGTGTTCTCGTTGCCCGTGCTTTTAATCGTGTGTACGATTTGAAGATGACTGTACGGGGCGAAATGGAATTTGCCTATTTGGGGGAAATTACCACACCTTCCCGGTGTGGTCGTATGGATCAAGGATGCGCCTATGGCAACCGTCCTGTAATGATGACCTTCGATGGTGACCGAATTGATGTTAATGAATTTAATGTGGCTAAGGATCTTTTCTTTGTTATTGTTGATCTTGGCTCTAGTAAAGATACCAAAGAGATACTACACCAATTAAATCATTGTTATCCTTTTGCTGAAAATGAATTGCAGAAGAATGTTCAAGAATATCTTGGCAGTACCAGTGCTCAAATGACGCGTCAAGCCCATGAAGCTCTTCATCAGGGAGATGCGGTACGTGTTGGGCAATTGATGAAAGAAGCGCAAGCTGAATTTGATAAAAACTTACAACCTGCTTGCCCATCACAACTGACAGCTCCTATCTTGCATCGAACCTTAAATTATGCCTCCATTCAGCCGTACATTCTTGGGGGGAAAGGGGTTGGTTCCCAGGGTGATGGTTCTGCGCAGTTTATTGTCAAAGATGCAGCAGATCAAGAAAAGGTGATTGAAATCTTAGAACAGGATTTGGGTATGTCCTGTCTGAAACTAGTCATTCAGGCAGAACAACGTGTGAGAAAAGCGGTTATCCCCGCAGCGGGATTTGGCACCCGTTTATTTCCGGCATCTAAGGTTGTTAAAAAAGAGTTGTTTCCAATTGTTGATCGAGACGGCAGAGCTAAACCCGCTATCATGGTAATTATTGAGGAAGCAGTCAATTCTGGCATTGAAGAAATTTGTCTTATTGTCCAAAGTGGGGATCGCCAACTCTTTGAGGACTTTTTCAAGACACCTTCTCCTATAGAGAATTTCAACAAATTGTCCAAGGAAGATCAGGAGTATTGTCAATACTTGATGGACTTGGGAAATCGTATTTCATTTGTGATGCAGGAAACTCAAGATGGGTTTGGACATGCTGTTTATTGTGCTCGTGAATGGGTGGGGAACGAACCTTTCTTGTTGATGTTGGGAGATCACCTATATTCTTCTGATCACCAATCTTCATGTGCAAAACAACTTCTGGATGTCTACAAACGAGCAGGCCACAGTGTGGTTGGTTTACAAGTGACACATGTAGATCAACTGCATATGTTCGGTTGTGTAACCGGAATTTGGCAGGATCCTGATTCGATTCTTTCGGTTACCGAGTTCTACGAAAAACCCGATTCTTCATATGCAAAACAGCATCTACACGTAGATGGCATGGAAGATGAAAAATACCTGACGGTGTTTGGTCAATATGTATTGTCTCCAAAAATATTTGACTACCTTGAAGAGCATATTACCCACAATATCCGTCACAGAGGTGAATTTCAGCTGACTCCATGCCTAGATAAATTACGGAGAGAGGATAATTTTTCGGGTTACCTTGTCAAAGGTAAGCGCTTTGACATTGGAGTACCAGAAGTTTATCGTCAGACGTTAATTGATTTCCAAAATGTCTAGAAAAACCTATGCTTTCAAAGAACAAAACAAACGCGTGAGACAGATCTTTGACCGATAGTTTAAGGATTATGCTTATGGGTCGAATAGATCTTTTCAGCCATGGCATTTGGTGTGTATGTCAGAGTAAGAAGTTTATTGAATATACCATTTAAAGGATAAGGAATATGTCAGATCGAAAAAAAGTTTTAATTACCGGAACGATGGGGAACTTGGGTACAAAGATCCGTTGTCACCTCGAAGAACAGGGCGATTATGATCTGGTTCTGATGAGCCGCAACCCGAAAGACGATACAGCGATTATACAAGCTGATCTCAGCGTTTATAAAGATGAATGGGCCGCCCATTTCACTGATGTTGATGCTATTGTTCACATGGCAGCAGACCCAAGTCCGGGAGCCACCTGGCAATCACTTGTTAGGCTAAATATGGATCTTTTATTGAATACTTTTGAAGCAGCGTTAGCTTACGGAGCTAAACGTTTTATTTTTGCTAGTTCAAACCATACCATGGGTGGATATAAGGATCAAGATGAGACCCTGAAACCCGATACGCCACCCCATCCTGGCAATCCATATGGTGCAACTAAACTAATGGGTGAACGAATCGGTAAGAATTATGCTGAACGACACGGGTTATCATTCATTAGTCTACGAATTGGTTGGACACAATCAGGAGAGAACCGCCCTGGTGATCACATGGGGGATTGGGGTAAAAAGATGTGGTTGAGTAATCAAGATTACTGCCAAGTTGTTGAGAAAGCAATTTTGGCGGAAAATGTGTCTTTTGCTGTCCTAAATGCTATGTCTGACAACTCAGGCATGAAATGGGATTTGAGTGAAACACGGCGTGTTCTTGGCTATCAGCCGATGGACAATGCTTATGCCCCTGAGTGGAAGTAGAATGAAAATTGTCGTTCGATCACGGATTATTGGCTTGCATCCAGATTACATCATGGATGTTTTGGAGAATAGAAAGCCATCGTGAAGAGCCTAGGTTCCAATGGAGTTCGTACCTGTGCAAGGGTTGTCATGATCTCGCTGAATGGTGTCAGTTGGTTCTTGAATTCGAATTGATAGATTTGGTGTTTTCCATGTTGTCGGCATAGCTGGGATAAATGTTATCTGTCATGTGATTAGATCTTGTGATGTACTTGGTTTGTCGTCTCAAGAGAATTTAAAAAAATATCGTTAAAATCAGAAAAAAAATCAGAAGGGAAGACTTTTATGGTTGCGCCTGTAACTAATGCCGACCAAGAGCCGGTTGTTGAGTTTACCGAAGATCAGAAATACGTATTTGATACCAAAGGATGGATAGCGATTCCTGGTATGTTAAGCGATGACGACATATCGGAGATGCGTGATTTTTGCTATCGATTGCAAAGAGAGAAGGGAGCAATTCCTGAATACCATAGGTCATCAATCGGTGGGCCTTTAGAAAAGCTTACGGACCATCCTTTGGTGGTTGGGTTTATGAATGAATTTGTAGCTTCTGGATACGCGAGTGAAGATTGTTATGGTTTTCGATTTGAAGGTTCTTTTCTAACAATTCGGTCTGAAGGTCATGATAATTTTAGCCCTCATGGCGGACGTGGTATGTTGAATTTCCCTGGTAATTCCCATACTTATCATTTGCGGTATGATAAAGTACACAGCGGACTTACGCGCGTAGTTTGGGAGCTAAATCCTGTTAAAAAAGGATGTGGAGGCACGATGTTTCTAAGTGGAAGTCATAAAGCTGCTTTTCCTACCCCAGTTTCAACAAAAGATCGTGACTGTCCGCTTTGGGAAAACTATTCTTGTCCAGCGGGAACAGTCCTGTTTTTTACTGAGGCTATTACCCATACTGGTGCTCGGTGGACTGATGGACAGTTCGATCGCGTTGCAATATTTAATTGTTACAATACCATAGGGAACAAATGGCATCGGTGGGAACCTCATCCGGAGCATTTATCTAGGATGCCATTCAAACGCCAGACACTTTTTCGATCCGTTTATTGTCAAGACAATGTGCCTTCACCTGCGGATGAGGCTTAGATTACTTTTCATAATTGGGATCTCAGTGTTCCATTTTGCTAAAGAAACTGGAGTATTCAACTCTCTAGAGGACGAGATATAGTATAATGCTGGCCTTTAGAGCCTCAGTATGGAATGTCGCTTCTCAGACATAATAAATTGCTTGGAATGACCATCGGCGACATGTCTATTATGAAAAATGGATTTCCTCTTTAGCTATTAATAATCCATTCTAAGATTGGAAATAGGTTTTGGAAATAAATCCAATATTCTATGAATCACACATGCACACACCTCTGTGTAAACACGCGACAGGGATGCCTGAGGAATATGCTAAAGTTGCGTACCGTCGTGGTTTAAAAGGAATTATTGTTACCTGTCACAACCCGATGAAAAACGGTTGGTCGTCCAACGTGCGTATGAACCTGGATCAATTGGATGAGTACGTGACAATCGTAGAATACGCGCGAAAAACGTGGAGTGATAAAATTGATGTTAGACTTGGATTGGAAAGTGATTACGTGCCTGATATAGAACCATGGTTGGAAGAACTACATCAAATAGCGGAATTTCATCATATACTTGGGTCCGTTCATCCACATCTTCAATATTATAAAGATCTCTATTTTAACGGCGATATTCTAGCTTTTCAGAGAGGCTACTTCAAACATTTAGCCATGGCGGCGGAAACAAAGTTATTCGATACTTTATCCCACCCTGATTTGGTCAAAAGTGTTGATCCTCTCGAATGGAACGTAGGCCGTATAGCGGAAGATATTTGCAATTGTCTAGATCGGGTCGCCGCTGCAGGAGTAGCTATGGAATTGAATACCTCTGGACTACACAAATCGGTGCCTGAGATGAATCCGGGACGATTTATGTTGGAGGAAATGCATAAACGCAATATTCCAGTAGTTGTCGGTGCAGATGCCCATCATCCATTCCGAGTGGCAGATGACTTTGAAGAGGCCTTAGATATGCTAAGTGATATCGGATATACAAAAGTCAGTATTTTTTTAAATCGAGAGCGGTATGATCTGGAGATCAACAGCGTAAGGTCTAGCTTGCGTCCTACGTAGTTACACTAAGGAACTAATCCAGCAGATACAGCCAAAAAGCAAATTGTACAAACAGATGAATATTGAGCAACGAAGCAACCTAATTAAAAACGGTGATTTTTCAAGCGGCAAAATTGGGGAGATGCCGACGGGGTGGTCAAAGGTGTTGCCAAGACAAGTTATCGCACCTAGTTTCTCTTTAGTTGAAACAAAACACGGTAGGCGTGCCCTAATGGCAACAGGTAATGGTCGAGATGCGTGTTTTGGATATGCATCTCGGCAGCTACATCTTGATGCTCAACAAGCGTACAGACTAAAAGTGAAATTTCGATATGAGAACTTAGAAGACCTAAATCAGCATTTAGTACATGGCATTTTTGGACCTGGTTTTAATAATGGCATATTCAGTTATGAGCGAGAGGGAGAGCAGATTGTGGGTGAAAATAGTTTCTCCACTTATGATCAACCTGTTGATGTGGAGATTCGGCTTTACTTTCGTTTTAGTCCAAATGGTAAGGTTTGGTGGGAGGAAATAGACCTTCAAAAGTGTGATCCAATTCCACCCCGTCCGGTACGGATTGCCTGCTGTTGGGGATGGGGAGACTTTAAGCGCTGGGAGCAGTTCTTGGACACAGCTGGAAAATCAGGTGCGGATATTGCACTGTTACCTGAATTTTGCAACCTTTTACCTGAGAATGCGTCGGATCCACCTGTTCCTGAACCCGTTGATGGGCCTACAGGTCAATTTATGGCTGCAAAAGCTCAACAGTGGGGTATGTATGTTTGTGGTACCTTTGCCAGACAGGAAGGCGATTTGGTTTTCAACTCTGCGCCGCTTTTCGATCGACAAGGGAAATTGGTTGGAATCTATGACAAGAATATGCTCTATGATCCAGAATTGGATCTTGGAGTGACACCTGGTGTTGGATTGCCCGTGTTTCAAACAGATTTCGGTCAGGTAGGGATTATAATTTGTTATGACAGTTGGTTTCCAGAAACAGCACGGCTACTAGGCTATAAAGGAGCAGAATTACTGCTCCTGCCCAATGCTGGATATTACCGTGAACTGATGTATGCTCGTGCCTCCGATAACAGCTTGGTTATCGCAGCGAGTAGTCTCAATTGTCCTGCTGGTGTTTGGGATTCCGGAGGCAATCAAGCCGGAGAGGATGAGATCGAGGAGACACGATTCTCACCAAACAACACAATTCTGGAATATCATCAAGATCCAGACAAACAAATGATTTTGGTCACTGTGGATTTGTCACAAAAGCCAAGTCCACATTACTGGGGGGGGCCTATGCTCTCTGCTCCCGGTATCCGGAGGGCTCGCCGTACCTGCCGTGTGCCGTTGGAGAACGAAATTGCTGATGAAGTCAAACGCTGGTGGCGCTAGCTTTTCGGCGTACAAAGATGATTGAGCCAATGCTATGTTCATTTCGTAATTTATGTGACAGAAATTTACTTTGTTTTTCCACGGTGAAGTTATGAATATCACTCATATTGAGACTATCCCAATTCGAATCCAGAAAAAACCAAGTTTGGCAATTGTTTCAAGTTTGGGCAGTAACAGGAATTCGTCCACCTTCGTTATTGTCAAGATCTTTACGGATGATGGGATTATTGGGTTGGGTGAAGTTTCTTGTGATCCTGTTTGGAGTGGAGAAGATCATGTCACGTCTTCACACTACATCAAAAATATCTTCGCACCTCTACTTATAGGAAAGGATCCCACAGAAATAGGACGGTTAACCATAAAAATTAGTAATGCCATTGTTGGTAATCCCTTCACCAAATCAGCTCTAGAGATGGCACTGTGGGACATATTGGGGAAATCCGTTGGGCTGCCAGTATACCGCTTACTAGGGGGGCCAGTCCGTGATTTCGTTGCTACTAAGTTTTCAGTTTCAGGCACAGAGCCAAAGAAAGCAGCGGAAATCGCTGCTTGGGCAGTCAGCATCGGGTTTCAAGCCATGAAAGTTAAAGTTGGGCTTGAGCCAGAGACTGATATATTGCGTGTACGTGCAGTACGGGAAGCAATCGGAGAGAAAATTAAATTAGGAGTAGATGCCAATGGCGGTTGGTCACCCAGCACGGCGATTCAAACCATCCAAAGGTTGTCTGAGTTTGATATTCAATTTGTTGAACAACCGGTTCCCGCGCTGGATGTGGCATGGTTAGCTGACGTGCGTAGCCAAATTGACCTGCCGATAATGGCTGATGAAAGTGTGTTCAACCTGCAAGACGCAATGACTGTTGTTAAAGCCAAGGCGGCTGATGTCATTTCTATTTATGTAGGTAAAGGTGGGGGGCTTGGCTCGGCACGAAAGATTGCCGCAGTGGCTGAAGCAGCGGGACTAACCTGTACTGTCGGAAGTAATATGGAGATGGGAATTGCCAGTTCGGCTATGATTCATCTAGCAATGTCCACACCCGGCATTGATCCCAGTCAGATTCCCTGTGACATTATTGGTCCGTTTTATTATGAAGAAAGCATCTTGTGTCAGGATCTACCAATAAAAGGAGGTGAGGCCCGACCCCTTGAACTTCCTGGATTGGGTGTAGAGTTAGATGAAAATAAAGTTAATCATTATCGGGTACAATAATCCGAATACTATTGTGGTAGGTTATGTTTTCAAAATCGGTTGGTCATTTAAAAAATAAATGGCGTGGCAAAAAGCGAAGAGGGAGGGGCCTGTTAGGGCTCGTCTGTTGCTTGTTGTCAAGCGCGTGTATGGCGCAGGCTCTCGAACCGATCGACAGAGGTTCTCGAAAACGAGAGACGTCTGCTAGAAGTCCGCGATCTCGCCCGCAGGGGAGAGTGAACGGCAGTCGAGAGAAAACGTTGAACCGAGCAGAGGGACAGCGTCCGACGACCTCGTTTCAGATACTTGGTGGATATGACGATCGTTGGGATCTTGCCACGGATGTGGTCATCATCTATTTCGAAGATCACACGACGGACATCGAGGGACAGATTGAGTCTTGGGTGGTTCAGGGTTACGAGCCTTGGGTAATGTTCAATAGTAGCCAAGATTACACCGGAGCTTACGTGACGGGGAAGTATGACGGTCTGCCGCATCGAGATGAGATTCAACGCGCTGCTGATGGTAGTGACTTTGGGGTGTTTGATGAAGGGGCCTATTTGGTCCCCAACCCGCATTGGCAACGGTATCAGAAAGCTTTTGTGAAACGATCCATCCGCGCTGGTGCCAAAGCCATTATCGCGGAGGAGCCGGAGTTTTTTTCCACAGCGGGTTATAGCTTTGCCTTTAAAGCGGCTTGGACAACGGAGTATGGAACTCCGTGGGTCGATCCTGCAACGAATGCCGAGTCCCGTTGGAGGGCCCGGCGTCTGATGGCCTTGCTTTACCAAAACCACCTCCGTGATCTCTTTAAATACGCTGATACCTGTGATCCACAAGTTAAGTGTCTCGTTGCAGCTCACAGCCCTTTTGACTACGCGATCAATCCCATGGTCTTTCCGCATGCGGGGGTTGCGGAACTTCCGGAAGTCGACGGTTATATTGCCCAGGTTTGGTCAGACACGGCGCGTAGTGAAATGACCGATCCGACGCGCGATGGAGAGGATGTGGAAGCGGTCTTTCAGAAGGCTTTTCTGGAGTACAACTATTTTCAAAACCTGCTGCGTGGCACGAAGAAAGAGCTTATCGTTTTGCAGGATCCTAAAAGTGATTCGGAAGGCTTTCCTTGGCGAACGTATCGACGCTGGTACGAACAGACCGTGGTTGCGTCGTCGCTATTGAATGTCGCCAGTTTCGAGGTGATGCCTTGGCCCGATCGTTTTTTTGTACAGGAGGCGTCTCAAGAACAGCAAACGAGTTTTCTCGCGGTCGTCCAGGGAATGCAGGATTTGCGGAACTATCCAAGCCATCTGAGTACTCCCTATGCCATGTTGGTGTCGGATGCTATGTTGTGGGAGAACGCTGACTTAGAGGAGGTCATCACAGGGCATATGGGTATTGGCGTCACGATGCTTCGGGATGGGGTGCCGATCGATGTGCTACCTCTGGAACGAGTCGGCGAGGCCAGTTTCCTCGAGCCTTATCGTGTAATTTTTAATTGGCTGCCTCTCTCAAGGACTGAGCGGGCAGCACTCGCAAAGTGGGTCCAGAAGGGAGGCAACCTAGTTTGTCTTCCGAGCACACGGCCAGAAGACGAGTTCTTGAAAGAAATGGGTGTCGAACTGCAGGGAACGCGTATGCATTCCGCTCGCACGACGTTAGTCGGCAAGCCGCATCCGTTAGTGGAACGCCTTGGAGAACTCGTTAGCCTACCGAGTGGCGGGCCCGTTTTTGCCTATCATGTGCGTTCAGCTAAGGTGATTTATGGAACCCAGAAAACGGGGGCGGCAGTTGTCTTTGAACAACGGGTTGGCCGAGGGAGGGTGTTGTATTGCGGCATCTCGCCAGAAAGCTTGGCGCGGTCACGGTTTGGGGCAAACGTGATTCGAAGTGTTGCCGAATATTTGAGTCGCCGAGATGGGGGGGTGTGGCAGGCACGGGATCGCATTTCTCAGCAACGAGGTCCCTACACCGTCGCCTATGCCACGCAAGACAACGTTCTCCTGGAAGGGCCGGCCATTGACCTCTTCGATGCAGAACTGCCGTTGATCGAGATGAAACGTCTCGATACGGGCGAATACGCATTCTTATATCGGGTCGATCCATTGCCCAAACAGCCAACGCTCTTGTACAGTGGCTCACGGATCGCGAACATTGAACGAGGATCGCAACAACTTAAGTTTCACGCGACGGGACCTTTTCAGACGCTGGGGGTAAGTGCAATCTATCTTCCTCAGGGAGTTCCCATATTTGCCTCAGCGAGAGATGCGGTGACGGCGAACGACCAACTGGTCACCTGGGAGTGGAACCCCGAGCGATCTGTCTTGATGGTAAAATACCGTCATGCCGCAAAACGTCACGAG
>Ga0207984_1000322_pt1 | contig 30377 bp, 25 predicted proteins | sample ETNtaG_30_FD_185760 | JGI IMG/M metagenome (GOLD analysis project Ga0207984, IMG submission 185760) | Marine microbial and viral communities from oxygen minimum zone, Eastern Pacific Ocean - ETNP201306PF43B (SPAdes) (version 2) | ecosystem: Environmental > Aquatic > Marine > Oceanic ...
TCCCCATGGGGGTCCTGCTCAAAATCGAGTCTCATGAGTTGTTGATTTCTCGAGACTACCCTCAATTTCTCTGTTGTGCGCATTTGAGGATCAATGTGCAAGTACCGATCAACACCCGCTTTCCCAAGAATACCAGCAAGGCGCCGCCCCGATTCATCGTCTCCGACAACTGAAAGTAACTGACCCACGCGACCCAGAGCTGCAACATTGGCAGCAACATTACCTGCACCACCTGCTCTCTCCGTGATTTCTTCGATGTTCACGACTGGCACCGGAGCCTCCGGAGAGATGCGCTCGACAATGCCAGACCAATACCGGTCGAGCATTGAATCACCAATGATCAGTATTTTTCCGGTCATAGAACACTGGTTAGAATTTTCCAGCTGCACCGCCTTAAATCAGATTGTCGGCACTTGCTAATGATCAACTAAACGTCTACCAATTCCCCGGTATTCGAATCCGTGCTCACTGGCTAGATTAGGATCAAACAGGTTTCTTCCGTCAAATATCATTTTCTTTCTCATCACCTCTCCCATTTTTTCAAAATCGACCCCGCGGAATTCATTCCATTCCGTCACAACGACCAAGGCATCTGCATCCACCAGTACATCGTACGGTGAGGCTCCTGTTGAGAAGCCTGGTATTCCGTGGAATATCGACTCTGCCTCTGGCATCGCAACAGGATCGAACGCACATACGTCTGCTCCTTCGGCAAGCAGTTGATTGATAATCACGACGCTTGGCGCTTCTCGCATATCGTCTGTATTGGGTTTGAATGACAACCCCCAGATTGCGAATTTGTAATTTTCTATATCGCCACCGAACCTTTCCAAGATCTTGTATCCGAGCACCAGTTTCTGCTTCTCGTTAATCTCCTGCACAGTACCAACCAGTCGGCAGTCGTAGCCAACATCTTGAGCTGTCTTAAACAACGCACGCACATCTTTCGGAAAGCACGAGCCACCATAACCACAACCGGGGTAGATAAAATCATAGCCGATCCTTGGATCAGACCCGATTCCTAGTCTGACAGCCTCCACATCGGCGCCGAGTTGTTCGGAAAGATTTGCTATCTCGTTCATGAAAGAGATCTTGGTGGCCAACATCGCGTTGGCGGCATATTTGGTGAGTTCAGCTGATCGGATATCCATTCGCAATAAACGCCTGTTGTTTCGATTAAACGGCGCATAAAGCTCTTCCATCAGTGCCCCAGCTTCCGGGCTGTCAGTCCCCACTATGATCCTGTCAGGCTTCTGAAAGTCCGCGACAGCGGCGCCTTCTGCAAGGAATTCCGGATTGGACACCACCATAAAATGGATGCGACTGTGCTTGGCATCGAGTTCTGATTGAATAGTCTCCCGAATCAAGTCTCCTGTGCCAACCGGCACAGTCGATTTTGTAGCGACGACTTTAGAGGAATCCATCGCCTTGCCAATAGACCTGGCCACCTCAAGCACGTGGGACAAGTCGGCGGAACCATCCTCACTCGGAGGTGTTCCCACTGCAATAAATATAATGTCGGCGCTGCCCACGCCGTGGTTTACATCAGTCGAAAAAGTCAGCCGTTGGGCTTCAATATTTGATTTCAAGAGCATCTCGAGACCAGGCTCATATATAGGAACCTGTCCCTTAGACAGTTCTTCGATCTTTCTTTTGTCCGAATCAATGCATAGCACGTCATGGCCTGCGTCAGCAAGGCAGGTGCCACTGACCAGACCGACATAACCCGTCCCTATGACAGTTACCTTCATTGATTCTGATTGCTCCGAATAGCCTTCTCTTCACAATACAAAGGACAGGGTGCCACCCTGGCACCCTGTCCTCAATTCAGAAGCGATTTTATCAGTTGGCAACTTCAACGCCACCTTTTTCGTCCACCGGCTCGACAATAAGCAACTGGTCGAGGTTTCGTTCAAGAATGGCAGGGCCTATGCCTTTAACACCCATAAGATGCTCTACAGCCAAAAAAGGACCATTCTCCTTCCGGTAGTCTACGACCGCCTGAGCTAGTTTTGGGCCGATGCCTTGAATATTTTCTGCAAGGCTGACTGCACTTGCAGAGTTGATATCCACGGGGCTCGCAAAAACACTGCCGGCGAGAAGAATACTACCAACAGCTAGGGACAGATATTTGAAATTTCGCATGGTCTACACTCCTTGTAGAGTTTGTGATTCAGAAAAGTGCCACTATCCTTGTGGCAACTGCAATTCTTATGCCGCTTGGTTTCGACTTCAATGGTCATATGTCGCTTGAAAGGACAAGGACAATGATGTAGCTAGGTCACCCATCGTCTCGGTGTAGTGGTATTCCAGCTTCTGCATCCTGGGCATTGCCAATGCATTGCCTTGGCTCTGAAGCCACACTGGCGGCATTCGTAACCACCCTTACCCGCGGCCACGCTGGAAACCAGCTGGGTCACAAGGCCAAGGTCTACTGGAGGTGATTTGGCTCCTTCACTACTGCCTGTCTCAAGAAGTCTATATAACGGTTCGAGTGTGCGGTTTTTCTGGATCCAATCCACCAGGTAGTTTCTTGCCTCATCTGTCTCACCAAGATCATTCAGCAGTTCAACCAGTGCAAGCACCAATCTGAAGTCATCATTCTTTTCAAGGCCCGATTCCAAGAATTGTCGGTAACCATCTCTAACATTGAGGGCTTCGTAACTACTGCGGACCAGGTCTACCACGTCGACCACCATTTCTGGCCTTCTTTCAGAGATCCTGGACCATGCTCCTATCGCTGATCGGTGCTGTCCTCGAATCGCATATAGCCTCCCCGACAGTATCAACGCCCGCGTACAGTCTGGGTCCGTCCGCAGAGCCTCTTTGATATGAGTTTCGCTTTCCGGATATTTCCCTGCCGCCATGCTGGAATCACTGAGTTCACAAAGAAACTGGGCTATGAGACCCGTCAGGTCATCTCCACTGGCCTTACTCAGTTTTGATGCGGCAGCAACCGCACTTTCCCACTCTTTTTCTTGTTCATAGATCTGTACCAACAGGCGGTAAGCGGACTCCGCAAATTCCGTCGAGACAGTTACCTCGACTAGAAGGTTTTCGGCTCGATCCAATAAGCCCGCTTTGTAATAATCTTGTGAAAGCTCGAACAGTGCATGCAGCCTCTGCTTCGAATCAAGACCGCTGCGCGCGACCAGATTCTGATGCACCTGTGTTGCCCTTTCGACCTCACCTCGGCGCCGGAATAGACTTCCCAGGGCCAACTGAATTTCTATCGTTTCCTCATGTTCCTCTAATGCTTCAATCAGGACGTCCAGTGCCTTGTCATGCTGTTCATTAAGTAAATAGTTGAGACTCCGATAGTAGGTGGTTGGAAGCAATTTTTCAGGGCCAGACGGATAGTGCCATCCATGCCTGGCAGCGTACCAGCCCGAAGCCGCCGCAAAGGGCAGGAATATAAGAAGCCAGACCGGATCCAAGTTATTTACCTTTGCCGAGTGTCAGTTACTTTTCTAACATGTTGTTCCGAACATTCGAGGCTGATAGCGCGGTTGGCCTTGTTCAGAGCCCGTCTGAGTCGCACCACCCGCCAACCAATTGCCAAAATAGTTGCAGTCACCCCGATGCTGAACGAAAGTAGTATCAGTCCAGCCAGAGAACCCTGATAACCCAGGCCAAAATAATAGTCGATCGAGACCTGCTGTGGGTTCCTGACGGCGAACGTCGATCCCAATATGAGCAGGAGAAAGGTAACTAAGGCGAGAAGCAATACTCTCACAAATCAGAGCTAGAAATGCGTTATGCAGGCCGTCGCGCTATCCAGTGGTCGGCTTCTCAGAGGTAACAAGTTGACTCGCACCTGATAGACCATGGTTGACTCGCTCACGAAGCATTCGGCCGGGTTTGAAGTGAGGGACATATTTGGCATCGACATGTACGGCTGCCCCTGTCTTGGGATTCCTTCCAAGTCTGGGCGCTCTGTAACGAAGCCCTATGCTACCGAAGCCTCGGATCTCGATTCGATCACCTTCGATTAACGACTGACTCATGTGCTCTAATATTGAATTAACCGACGATTCTATGTCTCTCGGTGACAAATGCAATTGCACACGGGTCAAGTGATCAATAAGGTCAGACTTGGTCATATGATTGCGTTTTACTGGTGTCCATGTTGACTCCTGAGGTCGGAATTGTTTCTCTCAAGGATCTTGTTTTTCCAGTTGCTCCATAAGCTTCTCACCAAGGGATACGGTAGTTGACCCTTTTGATGCATATTCTTCAATGGCACGACCTTCTATTTCTGTCTCCAACGCCTTCACGGATAGTGTGATCCGTCGAGTTTTGCGCTCAATACTCGTTATCCTCGCTTCAATATCGGCGTCCTTCTGCAGAGCGTTGCGGGCGTCCTCCACAAAATTTCGGGACAATTCAGCTGCCCGCAGGTAACCCTCAATGCCCTCTGCCAGTCTTACCACTGCGCCTTTGGCATCTACGGATTCTACAGTTCCCTTAACGATGGTTCCTTTAGGGTTAGCCGAAACGTACGCACCGAACGGATCCTCTTGCGCCTGCTTAATACCCAAGGAGATTCTTTCCCGATCAGGATCTACTGATAGTACGACGGCTGTAATCTCATCTCCCTTGTTGTATTCCCTGGCAATGTCCTCCCCGGGACGGTCCCAGGACAAGTCGCTAAGGTGTATCAGGCCATCAATGCCACCTTCAAGCCCGATGAAGACACCAAAGTCAGTGATTGATTTGATCTGCCCTGTGATTCTGTCGTTGCGATTGTGCGTAGCAGCGAATTCTTCCCATGGATTGGCAGTGCACTGCTTGATGCCGAGGGAAATACGACGCCTTTCTGAATCCACCTCCAGCACCATGACCTCGACTTCGTCACCCAGGCGACAGACCTTACTGGGATGCACGTTCTTATTTGTCCAATCCATTTCCGAGACATGAACCAACCCTTCGACACCTTCTTCGAGCTCAACGAAAACACCATAGTCAGTTAAATTGGTTATCTTCCCGAAGATTCGAGTGTTTTCCGGGTAACGCCTCGCAATATCAGACCAAGGATCCTCTCCAAGTTGTTTCAAGCCCAGTGAGACCCGATTTCGCTCACGATCAAATTTCAAGACACGAACGTCCAACTCTTGGCCGACCGAAAGCACCTCGGAAGGATGCTTTACTCTTTTCCAGGCAATATCCGTTATATGAAGAAGACCATCCAGGCCACCCAGGTTGACGAAAGCTCCATAGTCGGTGAGGTTCTTTACGACACCTTTAATAATTTGACCTTCTTCCAGGTTCTCGAGCAATTGAGCACGCTCGGCTTCCATCTCCTTTTCTACGACGGCTCTTCGCGATACGACGACATTGTTCCTGGCTCGATCAAGTTTGATGACCTTAAATTCCAGTTCCTTGTTTTCCAAAAAGTTGGTATCCGTTACCGGTCGCACGTCCACTAAAGATCCGGGGAGGAAAGCACGTACCTCATCGATAGACACGGTAAATCCGCCTTTGACTTTACCGGTTAGAAATCCTGTGACGATCGATTGTGCCTCAAAAGCCTGCTCAAGCACTTCCCATGATTTGACTCTGCGGGCCCGTTCGCGAGAGAGACGGGTATTACCGAAACCATCTTCAACTGTTTCGATTGCAACCTCGACACGGTCTCCAACAGTTACCGAAACATTACCTTCGGAGTCTCTGAACTGGACTGCTGGGATCTCAGACTCTGACTTAAGACCCGCGTTGACCACAACGAAGTCGCCATTGACATCGACTACCTCCGCTTCGATGACAGCGCCCGGGTTCATTTGCGACTTTTTGAAGCTCTCCTCGAGCAGTTCGGCAAAACTTTCTGACATGGTGAGTTTTATCCAGGAATCAGGTTCCAAAGGTACGTCGTTGGCAGTGAATTTCGGTCAACGCAGTCAGGCCCTTGTTGGGCAGTTGATTTGCGATGCCACGTAACGAGGCGGTGGTCGCTGGAAGTAGAATCGGAATCAGGGGATCAATTCCAAACTATCTTCGAGCAGACTGTCAATCTTCTTCACGACCTCCGCGATCCTCAAATCTGATGTATCGACCAAGATGGAATCTTCAGCTGGCCTCATCGGCGATACTGCCCGGGAACTGTCTTTGTCGTCCCGGTCGGACACCTCTTGCTCAATGCGCGCAAGGTTAACATCAAAACCCTTACCCTTCAACTGTTTATAGCGCCTTTCTGCCCTTACTCTGATGCTCGCCGTCAGGTAGATTTTAAGTGTTGCGTCCGGAAAAACGACGGTGCCCATATCTCGCCCGTCCGCCACTAACCCAGGAGCTTTCCGCTCCTGCCTCTGTCTTGACAACAAGCAGTTCCTGACGGTTGGTACTGAAGCATATTTTGAGGCCAGAACCCCACCTTCAGCACTCCTAATCTGTTCCGTAACGTCAGTACCATTGACTTGCACTCGAAGCTCGCTGCCACTGGATATCTTAAACTGGATAACTATCGTGCGAAAAAGCGCTTGAAGAGCCCTCGTGTCACCTGGTGATACCCCGTTTTGATCTGCGGCAAAAGAAAAGGCCCGGTAAAGTGCGCCACTATCCAGGATTTGCCAGTTCCTGGCCGTTGCAATCTTGAAGGCAATGGTTCCTTTTCCGGATCCACCCGGGCCATCAATCGCCAGGACCGGCACATCAGTCATTCCGATTCGCCAAATCGCTCTACTATATTTAATCCCGACCCTGCCGCTTCTGATACGAAGTTCGGAAAAGAAGTCTCAACATTGCCGCAATCTTCTATATAGACGTTACCTTTCGTCGCTGCTCCAGCGACGGAAAAGGCCATCGCAATGCGGTGATCCTGGTAGCTATGAACATCACCACCGCGGAGTTCACCGCCCGTAATAACCATACCGTCTTCCAGCTCAACAACCTGGACACCCAGCGCTTTGAGCCCCTTTACGATGGCTATAATTCGGTCCGTTTCCTTGACTCTGAGTTCTTCAGCACCCCGTATTGTTGTATTCCCTTTTGCGCACGCTGCGGCTATAGCTATAACAGGGAACTCGTCGATGGATCTCGAAACAAGCTCCGGATCGATCGAAATGCCATTCAGAGGACTGTGTCGAACGATCAGATCCGCCACCTCTTCTCCACAGACCATTCGTTTGGATTCAACCCGGATATCTGCCCCCATTGTTATTAGAATGTCCAGAATACCCGAACGTGTTCGATTGACACCAATGTTTTCCAACCTGACAGAAGATCCCTCCGAGATCGTCGCTCCAACCAGAAAAAATGCCGCTGATGATAGGTCCCCTGGCACGATAACGTCACAGCCGCTCAGCCTGCCTCCTCCCTCGACCATGGCAGGGTGCTCATAAAGGCCACCGCTGTATTTGAAGCCGGCCAACATCCGTTCGGTGTGGTCTCTTGTAATCGCTGATTCCCTTACACACGTTGTGCCGTCAGCATAAAGACCCGCTAATAGAATCGCCGATTTGACTTGAGCGCTGGCCATCGGGACTGAATAGTCGAGTCCCCGGAGTTTGTTTACTGGCCGAATCTCAAGTGGCGGTGTGCCACCTGGTGAACTGCCGATGCTAGCACCCATTCTGGTCAACGGTTCAATAATTCTCCCCATTGGTCGTTGACTGAGTGATGTATCGCCGACCAGGGTGGTAGAAAAATGCTGGCCGGCGAGCACTCCGGCCATGAGACGCATTGCGGTCCCTGAATTACCCATATCTAATCTGTTGCCCGGCGGGCTTAAACCATTCATCCCAACGCCATCAACCCATAACGTACTTTCTTTGGGTCCTTCTATTCTGACACCGAGATGTCGGAATGCTGTTATCGTTGCCAAGACGTCGGCGCTCTCCAGGAGATCGTGAATTATAGATCCACCGTCGGCAAGTGCGGCGAGAATCACCGCTCGGTGACTTATGGATTTGTCTCCGGGTATACGGATGTTCCCACTAAAGGAACACTTGCCAGTGACACTAAATGAGCTCACGGACAAGAGCACATTCGCATCATGTCGATCGCCGGCTTTGAATTAAAGACCTGCTGATATTTGACTTTCGAAATTCGGCCAGAAGACCATCAGCGTCTCCCGATTCGATCAGTCTGATCAGATTCCCTATGCTTTCGCGGTACTCGGCGAGTCTTGAAAGTACCGCATCTTGATTGCCCAGAAAAATATCCCGCCACATAACGGGATCACTTGAAGCAATCCTAGTGATGTCATAGAACCCGCTTGCGGCCAATTCATAACACTCGTCGGCATTTGATTGGTCAGCCAACATATTCACCAGGCAAAATGCTAGCGCATGGGGTAGATGGCTGGTAAGCGCAAGAAGACGGTCATGACTATCCGGGTCCATTTCGCTCACCGAAGCCCCAGTCGTTTCCCACATTTCCCGAACACACTCAAGGGCCCAGGTCCCTGTGGAAGGTAACGGTGTCAGAATCACCTTCTGCTGGTGAAAGAGGTCGACACAGGAGGCCCCGACACCGCTGTTCTCACCACCCGCTATAGGGTGCCCTGGGACAAAATGACTGATTCTCCCGCCGAATGCACTGACCGCCGCGTCAATAACAGAACCCTTGACGCTTCCGGCATCGGTCACAATCGTATTGTCCCGCAGACTTGCCGAGATCCGTGGCAGTAGTTGGTCTGCAGCAGCCACAGGTGTTGCCAGCATGATGACATCAGCACCAGCTACGGCCTCATTCAGATCAAGTGTCCAACGGTCGATTACGCCTAGATCAAGTGCACGACGAAGATTGGCTTCGCTCCTGCCAAATCCTATAACTTCTCCGACGAAATCAGCCTTTTTCAGTGCCTTGGCCAACGAACCGCCAATCAGGCCGACACCGATGATCGATAAGCGACCGATACCCTTGGAGTGTTCTTTGCCGCCCTTCACGTATTTCCTTGTTGCGCCAGTGAGCTACCTAACGCTTTCAGAGCCATAGCGTTTTCCTCCTCTAGACCAATGGTTACCCGCAAATGTTCAGGCATTCCGTAGTTTGCAATCGGTCGGACAATCACCCCCTGCCGCAGCATTTCCTCGAATACCGGTAAGGCAGGTCGCTGTAGGTTTACGCTGACGAAATTTGCTACTGAAGGGATCCAACGAAGAGCAAGTGAAGAAAAGCCATCACATAGCTGCGCCATGCCTTGAGCGTTGAGTTCAAGGCTTTGGCTGACGAATTCCTGTTCATCAAGAACCAGTCGTGCCGCCGCCAGAGCTAGGCTGTTGACATTAAATGGCTGGCGGACCCGGTTCAGAATATCCGCTATTCCGGGGCTTGAAACCCCGTAGCCAACTCGAAATCCCGCAAGTCCATAAATCTTTGAAAATGTTCGGGTGGCAACCAAAGTAGGGTATCGTTTAAGAAGTTGGACGGTGTCCGGAAAATCCGGAGTTGCGCAATATTCGAAATAGGCCTCGTCAATAACTGTAATGACGGTATCGGGAAGGCTGTCAAGAAACTGACAGAGTTCCGTTAGACCCACCGACGTGCCGGTTGGGTTGTTTGGATTCGCAACGAAAATCAGCTTTGTGTTATCGTCAACCAACGACCTCATTGCCTGCAGGTCATGCCCCCAGTTGGCCGCCGGCGCGGTCTTTAGGTCGGCACCGGCGGCATTTGCGGCCAGGCTGTACACAGCAAAGGAATGCTCGGAAACCACCACACCCTGTCCCGGGCCTACATACGCCTTGACCAGCAGTTCCAGCACCTCATTGGAACCATTTCCCAGAGTAATCTGATTCGACGCCACATCTAGCTTGTCGGCTAACGCCTCCTTGAGGACGTGACCAGAGCCATCAGGGTACCTTGAGACCGTATCACCTGTCCCTTTGCAGATGGCTTCAATGACCGATCGGGGCGCTCTTGGATTCTCATTAGAGGCCAGTTTGACGATCTGCCCGATTCCGAGTTCACGCTCAATTGTCTCGTTTGGCTTTCCAGGCTGATAAGGCTCAAGGGCCTGGACACCAGGGACTGCCTGTCGTAGCGGATCGAAGGCCATCTTCAATCAGCTGCTCTTCGGATACGAACCAAGGACCTTAAACATAGCAGCCTGTTCCTCTATTTCGGCCAGCGCTCTGGCAACAGCAGGTTCGCCCACATGACCAGCGAAGTCGATAAAGAATATGTACTCCCACAGCCCGGTACTAGATGGTCGGGATTCGACCCTTGTCATATCAATATCATTCTCGGAAAGCGGCGCCAGAAGAGCCTGCAAGGCTCCCGGGCGGTTGCGGACCGATATCGCAACGCTGGTTTTGTCCGTTCCGGTCCGCTCGACTCGGCGGTGTCCCAAGACCAGGAATCGTGTCGAATTGCCCGGCTGATCCTCTATGTTGCGATAAAGCACCGTCAACCCATATGCGTCGGCTGCCTCTTCGGAGGCGATCGCCACACAGTCAGCATCGCCAGCGGCCTGGCGGGCCGCTTCGGCATTGCTCCGAACCGAAACGAGGTCGACTCCTGGCAGATTCAAATCAAGCCAGAGTCTGCATTGAGCCAGTGCCTGTTGATGTGCGCTAACGGCCTTGGGGGCAACAATCCCTGAGAGGCCTAACAAACAGTGCCTCACCCGAAAATCGATCTCACCGCAAATTGTCAACGGCGTATTAAGCAGCCTATCCAAGGTATTGCCAACCCCCCCCTCTGTGGAATTCTCAACAGGTACAACAGCGTACTGAGTGGTATCTGCTTCTGTGAGCCGAAACACCTCGTCAATACTTGCTGCCAGAGTAACGTCGACTTCATGGCCGAAATGACGGACGGCTGCCAATTCGGAATACGTCCCGGCAGGCCCTAGTGCGGCTACCAAGGGCTTGGCTTCGGCAGCCCGGCACAAAGAAATGACCTCCCTGAAAAGCCATTCGATTTTTTCCGAGGTCAGAGGGCCTTTATTCAACTTGACGATTCGATCAAGAATCAAGGCTTCACGCTCGGGACGATAGACGACCTTGTCTTCCCCTTTTGCTTTTTTTCTACCGACCGCCTGCGCCAATCGAACTCTACGATTGAGGAGAGCCAACAGGTCCGCGTCTATCTCGTCGATCTGTCGTCGAAGCGTTTCTATTTCAGCTTCTTTAGTCATGCTTGATCCGGGGGATATAGCGAACTAGAAGTCTCGTTCCTTAATCGAACACGGGAAAAGTGTATCACTCACCATTTTCTTTTATATCCTCCTTGGCTTCTTCAATCAGTCCAACACTGATCAGGCTCTCTTGTTCCGAAAGGTCGATCAATCGAACGCCCTGGGTGTTTCGGCCAAGCAGTGATATCTCAGTTACCCTCGTGCGCACCAGACGACCGCCCTCAGTCATAAGCATCAATTCATCTTCCTCAGAGACCAGAACTGCACCGACGACTTTGCCATTGCGAATGCCGTTCTGGATTGCTATAACACCCTGCCCTCCGCGTTTTTTGCGGGGGAATTCAGCCAATACAGTTCGCTTTCCGTAGCCCCGTGCAGTCGCTGTCAATACCGCCTTGGAAACGTCTCGTTCTTTAACAGTCAGCATAGCGATCAGGCGATGCCCCCCTTTCAACGCGATTCCTCTTACCCCACGAGCCCCTCTGCCCATCACTCGCACGTCGGTTTCAGAAAAACGAACAGATTTACCACTGCAACTGAACAACAATAAGTCAGAATTGCCTTCCGTCAAGCCGACTCCAACCAGCTCGTCATCTTCTGAAAGCACGATCGCCCTGAGGCCGGAAGGCCTGGGTCGGGAGAAATTCGCCAGATTACATTTTTTTACTATCCCCCCAGCTGTAGCCATAAAAACATGATGCCCTTCAGGGTATCCGTTAAACGGTAGAAATGCTGTGATGCGCTCGTCAGGATCCAGTGGCAGCAGGTTCACTAGAGGTCGGCCCCTGGCTTGCCTTCCTGCTTGGGGTAATTGATAAACACGCAACCAGTAGACCTTGCCACTATTTGAGAAACACAGGATAGTGTCATGGGAATGAGCAACAAACATCGACTTGACGAAGTCATTCTCTTTGGTCCTTGTTGCGACGCGACCCTTACCCCCACGCCTTTGCGCTTGATAATCCGTCAGCGGTTGCGATTTGGCGTAACCTTCGTGGGATAGGGTGACAACCATGTCTTCCCGGTTGATGAGATCCTCATCGGCAAGATCCAATCGATTGGTCAGGATCTCAGTTCGGCGGGGGTCGCTGTATTTTTCCCGCAGCTCTAGGAGTTCTTCCTTGACAACGCCCATCAAACGGGAAGCATCTTCCAGGATCTCAAGCAAATGATTGATCACAGTCAAATTCTTTCGATACTCGTCTGCGATTTTGTCCTTCTCCAGGCCTGTCAAGCGATGCAGCCGAAGATCAAGAATGGCTTGTGCCTGAACGACAGTTAACCTGTACCCATCCGGTTGCAAACCGTACTCAGATCCGACAGTCTCCGGCCGGACACGTTCGGGGTCTGCCAATTCGACCAGTTCGCTGACAATTCCCGCGTCCCACATGGTCTCAATCAATTGTCTCTTAGCAGAAGCCGGGTCTGGAGCAGCTTTAATCAGTGCGATAACAACGTCAATGTTGGTAAGCGCCACCGCTAGACCTTCCAGAATATGCACCCGTTCTCGGATTTTCGTCAGATCATGAATCGTTCGCCGGGTGACAACTTCTCTGCGGTGGCGTATAAAACTCTCCAGCAGTTCCCGCAGATTGAACAATCTGGGTTGGTTCTCGCTCAGACCAACAAGGTTAATACCAAATACGCTCTGCATCTGGGTCTGCTGGTAAAGATTATTAAGCACAACCTCTGGCACCTCACCTCGCTTCAGCTGAATGAGCATTCGCATTCCGGATTTATCTGACTCATCACGAAGTCCACTGATCCCTTCGATTTTCCCATTCTTGACGAGTTCAGCGATCTTCTCCATCAGTCGCGCCTTGTTAACCTGATAAGGCAATTCGGTGACCACAAGGCTTGAACGACTACCGTTTTCCATTTCCTCGATGCGGACTCTGGCGCGGACATAGATCCGCCCTCGGCCTGTATCGTAGGCCTGTCGAATACCCGCGGTGCCGTTGATGATTCCAGCGGTGGGAAAATCGGGGCCCGGGAGTATTTCGATCAAGTCTGAGAGGCCGGCTTCGGGATTGTCGATCATCAGCAGGCACGCGTCGATCGTTTCACCCAGATTATGGGGCGGAATGTTCGTTGCCATACCTACGGCTATTCCGGATGAGCCATTAACCAGAAGATTGGGGATTTTTGCTGGCAGAACGACCGGCTGAGTCTCGGTCTCGTCGTAGTTGGCCTGAAAGTCGACGGTGCCTTTTTCTAAATCTTCCAGCAACTCGTGAGCCAGTCTGGATAACCGGATTTCGGTGTAGCGCATCGCAGCCGGAGAGTCCCCATCGACTGAACCAAAATTACCTTGACCATCGACCAGCGGGTAACGCAGTGAAAATGGCTGCGCCATGCGGACGATCGTGTCGTAAACAGCGTTATCGCCATGTGGGTGGTATTTACCGATCACATCTCCCACGATCCGGGCAGACTTTTTGTAGGGTTTGTTCCAGTCATTGCCGAGTTCCGACATTGCATACAGAACCCGCCGGTGAACCGGTTTTAGGCCGTCACGCACATCGGGCAACGCTCTGCCTACGATAACGCTCATCGCGTAATCAAGGTAAGACTGCCGCATCTCCTGCTCCAGGTTGGCGGCAATTGTCTCTTTCGCTATTTCATTCATTATCTGCAGGCCATAAACGTGGAGTTGGAATTAAGTCTCGACGTAGAAAAGACCCCCGTAGGGGTCTGGTTTTCGCTTGATCTCGGGTAGGTCAATCGCCCCACAAGAGCGTTATATTTTACCACAGAGGCCTTGTTTTCTGTCGCTCATTAATGCTTTAGGACAGGCTTACGGACCGCGGCCGACTCGTTTCCAAACATTGAGTCAGAGACGCCTATAGCCAATACCGGTTACTAAAGCGATGCCACTGCCTGGTTACAGATATCGACCAGTATCCCGATCCAGGGCATAGCGACGACGACCGCAAGGGCGTTCAACGAGAGGACCAGTCGTTGCGAGTTTCCACAATTGAGTTGAATTTCACCGCTATCCGCCGGTGATTCGAAATACATGATCTTGACGACTCTCAAGTAATAGAACGCCCCAATGACCGCAAATATCACTGCGACAACTGCCACCCAGGCCAGATCCGCTTTTATAACCGACTGTAAGACCGATAATTTGGCGTAGAAGCCGATCGTCGGCGGCACACCAGCCAGAGAGAACATCAACAGCAGCATCAAAAAAGCGAGCCATGGGTGAGTGTGATTCAGACCTTTGTAGTCCTCTATCTGATTGGCTTCTGCGCCTTTTCTCGACAGGCCAAGTATCACGCCGAAGACACCGAGAGTTATCACACCGTATATGAGAATGTAGACCAACGCCGCTGAATAGCCTAAGGCAGTTCCTGATAGGATCCCCAACAGAAAGAAGCCCATGTGAGAGATCGCAGAATAGGCAAGCATGCGTTTGATGTTCTTTTGCGCAATAGCAACTACGTTACCGAGAACAATAGAAAACAAAGATGCTGCAATCAGCATCTCTTGCCACGTTTGGAAAAGCCCCTCCAGACCTTCGGCCAACAATCGTAGAATCATACCGCAGGCTGCTAGTTTTGGGGCCGCCGCAATAAACAGGGTTGTCGACGTTGGTGCACCGTCATAGACATCAGGCACCCACATATGAAATGGCACGGCCCCAATCTTGAAAAGCAACCCGACAACGACAAGGATCAACGCGAGTAGCAGAGGTAGATCGGGCGGCCCGAAACGGGTCACCGCCACACTGATATCACTGATCATTAGCGTCCCGGTGAGTCCGTATAGGAGAGACATTCCATAGAGCAGCACACCAGAGGCCAACGCGCCCAACACGAACAACTTCATGGCCGCTTCAGATGCAGAAACAGAATCTCGCTGCATTCCGACCATCGCGTACAGGCAGAGGGCGAGAAGTTCCACACCCACGTAAACCGTCAGCAGGTGATTTGCAGACGTCATGATCATCATACCAACGACACCAAAAAGACCAAGAACAAGATATTCACCTCGCCAGAACCCCCGCTCAATTGCATAACGACGGCTGTACAGAAAGACACCCGCGCTAATGAGGCAGATTCCACATTTAAGCAAGTCCGAGATACGATCCTTGACCACCATGCCGTTGAGCCCGACCACCGAGTCCGACACTGAACTGAACAATATAATCAGAGTAGCCGCCAGCAATATCGCCAATGTCAGGACGAAGCCAGTTTGCATTCGAAACCGCGCAGGCAGGTAAAGATCCAGCACAAGAACAAGACAAGCCATGACTGAGATGACGATCTCGGGCAGAACGACCATGATGTCTACGGTAGCCAGGCTCATCAGAGTTTTGTCTGTGCCGCGTGTTGAAGAAGATTCTCGACCGATGCGTGTACCACCTCCAAGAGCGGGAGCGGAAACACCCCAAGTGCCAGCACACATGCAGCCAGGGTAGCCAGGACGACCTTCTCTCTCCCTTTGATGTCCAGTAGCGCCTTGACGTTATCGTTAGCTACCGGACCGAAGACGACTCGCTTGACCATCCACAAGGTATAGGCGGCGCCGAGCACCAGAGTAGAGCCTGCTACCACTGCAAACCAGCCGTTAGTCCGAAAACTACCAAGAATCACCAGAAACTCCCCAACGAATCCAGAAGTTCCGGGAAGCCCGGCATTTGCCATCGCGAAAAAAACAAAAAAGGCCGCAAACACAGGCATCGTGTTCACAACCCCCCCGTAGGAAGAGATCTCGCGAGAGTGAACTCGGTCGTAGAGTACCCCAACACACAGAAACAAAGCGCCGGATACAAACCCATGCGAGATCATCTGAACAATCGCACCTTCCATACCCTGCGTGTCAAAAATAAACAGCCCGAGGGTCACGAAGCCCATGTGGGAGATCGAGGAATAGGCAATCAATTTTTTCATATCGCGCTGGACCAATGCGATCAACGCAATGTACACCACCGCAACCAGTGACAAGCCGATGATCAGCCCCGCGAGGTGGTGTGCCGCATCTGGCGCGATCGGGATGCTGAAACGCAGGAACCCATAGGCGCCCATCTTTAGTGTAATGGCCGCAAGAATTACCGAGCCACCTGTTGGAGCCTCGACATGGGCATCGGGCAACCACGTATGGACCGGAAACATGGGTACCTTGACTGCAAAAGCTGCAAAAAATGCCAAAAAGAGATAGACCTGCACCGAGTAGCCCAACGGCACCGTGTGGAAATCCAGTATGCTGAATGATTGGCCCGTGGCAAAGTAGAGATAAACAATGGCCACAAGCATCAGCAAAGACCCTAACAATGTATAAAGGAAAAATTTAACAGCGGCATAGACTCGGTTGGGGCCGCCCCAGATTCCAATTATCAGGAACATGGGGATGAGCATAGCTTCCCAGAATACATAAAAAAGGATTGCATCCAACGCACTGAATACCCCGATCATAAGTCCTTCCATGATCAGGAACGCCGCCAGGTATTGAGCAACCCGATCTTGGATTACCTCCCACCCCGCGATGATAACGATGAGGGTTAGCAGCGACGTCAGCAGGATCAGCGGCATTGATATTCCGTCGATCCCGAGATGGTAATAGATATTCAGCGCACCAACCCAGTTGTAGTGTTCGATGAACTGCATACTTGATTTAGAAACATCAAAGCCGGTGTACAGAGACAGTGAAAGAACGAAAGTAGCCAGTGAAAAACCGAGCGCAAGTTTGCGTGCTACAGGTGCATTGCGGTCACCGCCTGAGGCAAGGACCAGCACGCCGCCGAGCACAGGCAACCAGATCACGAGACTCAACGTATGTTGATCCAATACTGTCATACCCAAAGCTGCCATGACATGAGCAGGACCAATCCTATGATCATTGCAAAAGCATAATGGTAGACATAACCGGTCTGCAGTCTGCGGGCTATTCCTGAAATCCAACCAACGAGATTAGCCGTGCCGTTGACAGCCACTCCGTCGATCAACTTTACGTCAAGAAACGTCCATAGAAAGTTGCCGACTGACCGGCCACCCGATGCAAACACCCTCTGATACAACTCATCAATTCCATATTTTCTGAGTAATATCTGATGGATGAGAGCCAACCTGGACGCGACTATTCCTGGAAACGTCTGATAACGAATATAAAACAGCCAAGCCAGGGCAATGCCCGCCACTGCCAGCCAGAAAGGTGGAGCAGCAAACCCGTGCAGGACAAGTCCCAGCGCGTTCGGGTGCCCCGACTCCCCAGCCACTGCACGATGTTCTATCGAGTCACCGAATAGGCCCCCCGACAATGCGCCTTCAACCATGAGCATTCCGGCCACAATCGAAGGAATCGCCAAGAGTATGAGCGGAACTGTGACCGACCAGGGACTCTCATGTAGATGGCTGCGGACATCCTCGCTCACCCTGGACTCCCCGTGGAAAACCATAAAGACCAGCCGAAAGGAGTAAAACGCCGTGACGAAAACACCGCTGAGAACCGCGAAATAGGCAAAACCTGAGCCAGCGATGCTGGCATGGCCCACGGCCTCGATTATCGCATCCTTGGAAAAGAACCCGGCAAAGGGTGGAATACCGGCAAGAGCCAGACTTCCAATGACTGCCGTAATATAGGTGACTGGCATGAAATGCCGAAGCCCTCCCATACGCCGCATATCCTGCTCATGGTGCAGCGCAATAATGACCGAACCAGCCGCCAGGAACAGCAGGGCTTTGAAAAAAGCATGGGTCGCGAGATGGAAGATCGAAACCGAGTATGCCGATACTCCTAGCGCAACGGTCATGTAACCGAGTTGGGAGAGCGTCGAGTAAGCCACTACGCGTTTAATGTCGTTTTGGACCAGGCCCACGAGCGCCATAAGAAGCGCGGTAACCGCGCCAACGATCAGCACAACGGACAGCGCAGTAGTAGATAATTCAAAAAGCGGCGACATACGAGCGACCATGAAAATCCCCGCAGTAACCATCGTCGCGGCATGTATCAGTGCAGATATTGGAGTGGGGCCTTCCATGGAATCGGGTAGCCATACGTGCAGTGGGACTTGAGCAGATTTCCCCATTGCGCCGACAAAAAGCAGCAGGCAGACGACCGTCATCCACTGCCATTCAAAACCCAAAGGACCGATCACCGAGTTGCCGCTGTAATCCCGGGCGCTGGCGAAGACTGCCGCATAATCCAAACTTCCAAAAAGATACAAAATGGCTGCGATTCCCAAAATAAAACCAAGATCCCCAACCCGATTTACCAAAAATGCTTTTAGATTAGCCGCGATAGCAGATTCCCTGTCGTACCAGAAGCCAATCAGTAAATAGGATACTAATCCGACCGCTTCCCAGCCGAAAAACAACTGCAAAAAATTATTGGCCATCACCAACATCAGCATCGCAAAAGTAAATAATGAGATATAGCTGAAAAAGCGGGTGTACCCCGGGTCATCGCGCATGTATCCAATCGTATAGATGTGCACCATCAGTGAGACAAAAGTGACCACACTCATCATCAGCGCTGTCAGTCGATCGATAAGGAACCCGATCTCGAAAGACACCCCGCCACTGATACCCCAGGTATAGACGCTACCGTTAAAGGTGTTCCCCTTGTAAACATCAAGGGTCACGATCAAAGATAAAATCAGCGCCAACCCAACCGCGCCAATGGTCACGCGATGGGCTCCAACCCTCCCGATCAAATGCCCCATCAGGCCAGCCACGACCGAAGCCGCCAAGCACGAAATAGGTATAAGAAGGTAAAGTGTTTCCATGGAGCTAATGTCAACCCTTGAGATGATCAAGGTCCTGAACGTTAATGGAACGGCGATTTCGGAAAAGCAGTATCAGGATCGCTAAACCAATTGCAGCTTCAGCTGCTGCGACCGTCAGAATGAAGAACACGAATACCTGCCCGGCCGGATCATCAAGATAATAGGAAAAAGCGACAAAGTTGATGTTGACCGCCAGCAGGAGCAGTTCGATCGCCATCAGAATGATCACCAAATTCTTTCGATTCAAAAATACCCCCATCACACTCAGCGCGAACAGCACGGCGCTCAACACTAGATAGTGGGAGAGCGGGATCATTTGACGTTATCCTGACTCGGACCCGACGGCACATCGACGACTCGCAGTCGATCTGACTTCCTTACCTTGACCTGCTTGGATGGTTTCTGGTACCGGGTCTCTGGCCTACGCCTGAGCGTAAGCGCGATGGCCGCAACAATGGCAACCAGCAATATTAGCCCTGCAACTTCGAAGGCAAGCACATAGTCCGTGTAGAGCAACAGGCCCAGTTCTCGAGTGTTGCTGTAATCCGCCGAATGACCGGCTGGGCGTGCCAGATTGTCCAGTTCAAAACGCCCGGACATAACCACCAGAGCAATCTCCACCATCATGATTCCGGCAACAAGTGCACCAAGGGGCAGATAGCGGGTGAACCCTTCCCGCATCCGTACAATGTCGATGTCCAGCATCATCACCACAAACAAAAACAGGACCATAACAGCACCGACATACACCAGCACCAGTGTTATAGCCAGGAACTCTGCTTCCAACGTCATCCAGATACAGGCTGCAGAGAAAAACGAAAGAACTAGGAACAAGGCGGCTTTAACAGGATTCCGGACGCTAATCACCATGGCGCTGGAACCAACCAGCACCCCAGCCAGGACATAGAAGACGGTCGATAACAGGGTCATTTCTTGCTTTGGTCTTGTCAGCTGCTAACGGTAAGGTGCGTCCTGAGTACGAGCCTCAGCAATGTCGCTTTCGTAACGATCTCCCAGGGAAAGCAGATCCAGCTTGCTCACCACACCGGACTCCCCGGTTTCAAAATGGTATTCATCGATACCGGTGAGAACGATGGAATCAACCGGGCAGGCCTCCTCGCAAAATCCGCAGTAGATGCATTTGAACAGATCTATGTCATAGCGGATGGTTCGTCTGGTGCCATCCCGACGCTCTTCCGACTCAATGGTAATCGCGAGGGCAGGACAGACCGCCTCACAGAGTTTGCAGGCGATACAACGTTCTTCCCCATTCGAATAGCGTCTGAGGGCATGGAGCCCACGAAAACGCGGTGATTTTGGCGTTTTTTCTTCCGGATATTGAATGGTGAATTTGCGTCTGAAGAAATACCCTCCCGTCAGGACTAAACCTCTCAACAGTTCAGTGAGAGACCAGGTTTGAAACACGTTTCTGAGTGGAAATTGCATTCTGATCGCTATCGAAAAATGCCCCCGAACGGGGTAAAGAATCTGGCAAAGCCGATGACACCGATCCAGATCAACGTAATAGGTATAAACACCTTCCAGCCCAGGCGCATGATCTGGTCATAACGGTAGCGCGGAAAGGTTGCCCGAAACCACAGAAAAAGGAAGGCCACTGCACAAAGTTTGCCCATGAACCAAAATAACCCCGGTACCCAGATGAAAGGTGCCACATCCAGGGGTGGGTTCCACCCACCAAGGAACAGCAGCACAGTTAATGCAGAAATCAACAACATGTTTGCGTATTCGGCAAGAAAGAACAGCGCAAAACCCATGCCGGAATAATCCACGTGAAACCCAGCTACGATCTCCGATTCTCCTTCTACCACATCGAACGGAGCACGGTTGGTTTCAGCAACACCAGAAATCAGGTAGACCAGGAAGAGAGGCAGTAATGGAATGAAATACCACTGGTGAATACCGCCCGACTGGGCAAGTACTATGGCACTGAGATTCAGACTACCGGCCGCCATCAGCACACCGACCAGGGCAAACCCCATGGCAATTTCATAGGCGACGATCTGTGCCGCCGCCCGCATGGCGCCCAGAAAGGCGTATTTAGAATTCGATGCCCAGCCCGCGATGATTACACCGTAGACACCCATGGATGTCAGGGCCAAAACGTACAACAGGCTCGCATCGATGTCAGCGAGCACCAGTGAGCCTGAAAATGGGATGACTGCCCACGCGGCCAAGGCTGGGGCTAAAGAGAGCACTGGAGCGATGATGAACAGATAACGATCTGACTTCGTGGGTAGGATCATCTCCTTGAACATCAGCTTGACAACATCCGCTATCGGCTGAAGAAGACCCTTTGGTCCAACCCGGTTCGGCCCTACCCGCACATGCATGTAGGCGATGACCTTCCTCTCAAAATAGGTGTAGTAGGCGACTGAAAGGATCAGGGGTCCCAGGATAAGGCCGATCTTTATGGCGAGTTGAACAATGATCGGCAGTTGCTGCCAGGTCTGAATCATCCAATCCATCTTTAGACTTCCGCCTCGATGATCACATGGCTGCTGGAGCCCAGGGGAGCCGTTTCCGGGCACCCACCTGGGATGTAGACGGATCCAGCAGGCACCCGGTCGTCGACCTTTACCGGCAGAATTACCCGGCCGTCTTGGCCGCTGACTCTGACCTTGTCACCGGCAGATAACCCAAGACTCGTTAGATGTTTCAAATCAACGTGAACCCTTGCAACTGTAGCATCCGCTGTCGCCTGAAGCGCCGGCGCCCGCCGAACGATTGGATCAGTTTCGTAGATGGGAATGTCCATAATCCGGCATACCCGGTTACCCTTACCGACCAGAGCCGGAGATCGACCGTCTTCGTCGTGCTGATCCGAATCCTGGTAGGTTGTGCCTCGTCCGACTGCAGGCAGTACTGGCACAGCGATCTCACGGGCAACTTCGTCCGCACTAACATAGCCAAACCCTTCTAGTTCCAGCAGGTTTCCCAACACTCGCAGAATCTTCCAACCAGGTCTTGCCTGGCCTGATGGACTGACCGCCGACACCGAGGTCTGGAACCTGCCTTCCAGATTGACATATGTTCCATCTATTTCTGTAAATGGCGCCACAGGCAGTACTACATCAGCCTGGGCTGGCACAGCCGACCTAAAGCAAGAGAAGGAAAGCACAAAATCTGCACTACTGAGCGCCTCACTAAGTTGGAGTGGCTCCGCATAATCACAGTCGACTTCCAAACCATAGAGGATGTAAGCACGAAGACGCTCCTCAACCATTGCTCGCGCGTCGAATCCCGGTTCACTGAGGGCAACTCCATTAGGACCACGGTGTGGAACACAACCCGCAAGCCAGGCCGCAGCGCTATTCGCGTCGGGAAGGAAAACTGTACCGATATCGCAGTTTTCATGGATCCAGAATGCCAAGCTGCGTAGTCGGGATGAATTCTGGTGAGTACAACTGACCTGCCCAAGCACAATCAGGCTGCCTCTATCCCCCGACAGCAGCATCTCAGCGAGATCTTCCGCCTCCGGTGCCACATCGACCGTCCCTGCTAGAGTGATGATCCATCCCGGTACTTCTTTTTGTAATTTTTGGGCCAAAGTGCAGGCTAACAGCGCAAAGTCACCTGCTAAACCGGTCGGCGGCACCGTTACCTGGTGGGCCACTGGGAAATTGAAATCATATTGGAGCGAGTTCAACGCGCCCACACGACCGCCCCTTTGTGTCATTGCCCTGATTCGCAGCGCCAGTAGAGGCAGTTCTTTTCTGATGTTACAGCCGACTAGCAGAACTGCGTCGAGATCATGGATACTTGTGACCGGAGTCCGTGAACCTGGAAAAATCGGCACAAGGGGGTCATCTCGGAAATCTTGCTGTCGCAGCCGATGGTCAATGCTCGAACTGTCGAGCCCACGCAGGACCTTCTGCAGCAGAAAGAACTCCTCTAGTGTGGCCGTCGGTGTACACAACGACCCGATCGAAGATCCACCTGTCTTCTGATGAACACGCCGCAACGACTCTGCAGCAACTTCTAGTGCGTCGGACCACTCAGCCTGGTGGAAGATGTCCCCTTTGCGGATCAGCGGCAGCGTCAGACGATCTGAAGAATTGACCGCCTCATAACTGTAACGGTCGCGGTCGGAAAGCCAGCATTCATTGACCGATTCATTGTCCCGAGGCAAAACCCTTTTGACCACACCATTGACCTCGTGGATATCGAGATTCGATCCTAGGCAATCATGTGGGCTGATCCCCTTGTGCTGTATCAACTCCCAAGACCGCGCCGAGAATCGATATGGCTTGGAAGTCAGGGCACCGACGGGGCAGAGATCGATGGCGTTACCTGAAACCTCACTCTTGATAGCACCGCCCATAAAAGTGCTGATCTTCATGTCTTCCCCGCGGCCGATGGCACCGAGTTCCATGATCCCGGCCACCTCCTGTCCAAAACGGACACAACGCGTACAATGAATACAGCGAGTCATCTCGGTTGCGATCAGAGAGCCAATATCTCCACTCTCGACAGTTCGCTTGCCCTCCGTATATCGGGAAGCATCACCTCCGTAGCCCACCGCCTGGTCCTGCAGCGGGCATTCCCCCCCCTGGTCACAGATCGGGCAATCAAGGGGATGATTGATCAGGAGAAACTCCATGGTGTCTTGTTGGGCGGCCACGGCCTTTTCAGACACCGTGTGAACAACCATCCCCTCTGCTACCGGCGTTGCACAGGCAGGCAGTGCTTTGGGTGCATTCTCAACTTCTACTAGACACATACGACAGTTCGCAGCCACAGAAAGCTTTTCGTGATAACAGAATCTTGGAATATAGATGCCCGCACTGTCAGCCACTTCGATGATGGTTGATCCTTCCCTGGCCTCGAGTTGTTGGCCATTGACCTCAATCTTGATCACGGTTCTAGTGGGCTCGGTCCGTCATACGATTCGAGCCAGGGTCTTGGCCTCGAACTCATGCCGGTAATGTTTAAGAAAACTCTGGACAGGCCAGGCCGCTGCATCGCCCAAGGCACAGATGGTCCTGCCTTCGATTCGATCCGCCACTCCTTGGAGTTTGTCGATATCCTCTGAGGTGCCCTGCCCTTTACGGATGCGGCTTACTAATCGGTAAAGCCACCCCGTCCCTTCACGACATGGGGTGCACTGACCACAGGATTCTCGATAGTAAAACAACGCGATGCGCTCCAATACCTCAACCATGCAAGTGCTCTCGTCCATGACGATTACGCCGCCGGAACCAATCATTGAACCCGCCTTCTGCAGAGCCTCGTAGTCCATCGGACAGTCCATAATCGAACTGGCCGGTAGAACAGGCATGGAGCATCCACCAGGAATAACTGCTTTTAACTCTCTACCGGGAAGTGGACCTCCCGCCAGTGCAAACAGCTCGCGAAATGGCGTGCCCAACGTCACCTCATAGTTTCCGGGTGCTTGGACGTGACCCGATACCGAAAAGATCTTACTACCGCCACTGCCTTGTGCTCCCAGATTCATAAACCAATCGGCACCATTTCGTAGAATCGGTGGTAATGAAGCCAGGGTTTCGGTGTTATTTACCGTCGTTGGTCGGCCGAACGCACCAAACTGAGCCGGAAAGGGTGGTTTGAATCGTGGCATACCCTTTTTTCCTTCGAGAGATTCTAAAAGCCCAGTCTCCTCACCACAGATATAGGCGCCCGCTCCCCGCTGAGAATAGAGATTGAAGTCTGTTTGACTACCAAGCAGGTTCTGCCCCAGCAATCCAGAGTCATAGGCCTCCTCAAGCGCCAGTTCGAAGCGCCTCCAGGGTTCATAATATTCGCCACGAATATAGTTGTAGCCGACCGTTGAGCCGGTCACGTAGCCCGCAATCGCCATACCCTCGATCAACTGGTGAGGGTTATAGCGAAGGATGTCCCGATCTTTGAAAGTACCGGGCTCGCTTTCATCCGAATTACAGACGATGTAATTCTGTCCGGTGGACTCCCGAGGCATGAAACTCAGTTTGAGTCCTGATGGGAAACCGGCTCCACCACGACCACGTAGCCCTGAAGCTTTGATCTGGTCGATCAAATCTGCCGGTGGAATCTTGTCTTGAAGGATACGCCGCCAGACCTCGTATCCACCGTTACTGGTATAGCTCTGCAGAGACCAGGGTGTCTCGACCCCTGGGTCCGGTAGGCAGACGAAACAAAGACCCATCCCCGTTCAGTCCAGTTTCGTCAGCATTTCGTCTACCTCATCGATCGACAGGTTTTCGAAATATCGGTCACCGCAAGTCAGCATCGGCGCACCCCCACATGCCCCCAAGCACTCGGCTTCAAACAGGCTGATCCGGCCATCTTCGGTAGTTTCCCCGATGTCAACTCCAAGTTTGCTTTTTAGGTGTCCCAGTACGTTGTCCGCGCCCCGCAACATACAGGAGACGTTAGTGCAGACCCTAATCTGGTGTCGTCCAACCGGGGTGGTATAGAACATGTCATAAAAAGTGGCGACTTCGAGGACCTGAATCGGTTGTAATCCAAGCACCTCAGCTACAGCTTTGATTACGTCCTCAGAAACCCAGCCAAATTCCTGTTGGGCATAACGCAACGCAGACTTGACGGCGGCCCGGCGACTCGGGTACTTGGTCGCCTCGCGTTCAATTTTTTCTCTGACCGAATCGGAAAGCTTGTAAGGCATCTGTGTCAGGCTCAACGATCGATTTCACCGAAGACAATGTCCTGGGTTCCTATGATGGCAACCATGTCAGTCAGCATATGACCTCTCGACATCTCATCCAGGGCGGCAAGATGGGGAAAACCAGGTGCCCTGATCTTCACTCTATAGGGTTTGTTGGCGCCATCCGACACAAGATAAATGCCGAACTCACCTTTGGGCGCCTCAACAGCACGGTAAATCTGCCCTTCCGGAACATTGTAACCTTCAGTAAAAAGCTTGAAGTGATGGATCAGGGATCCCATATCCTCCTTCATCTCGGCGCGACCCGGGGGACTGAGTTTGTAATCCTCCAGCATGACGGGACCTGGATTACACCTGAGCCAGTCGGCGCACTGGCGGATGATGCGATTGGATTGGCGCATTTCTTCAACACGGACCAGATAGCGATCGTAACTATCACCTGTTGTTCCAACCGGGATTTCAAACTTAAGTTCATCATAGACTTCATACGGTTCTTTTCTGCGCAGATCCCACTCTATACCCGAACCCCTGAGCATCGGGCCCGTGAATCCGGACTGCAGGGCCTGCTCGGGCGACACGACACCGATGTCCACCGTGCGTTGTTTCCAGATCCGATTGTCCGTCAAGAGCGTCTCGTATTCATCTACGCATCCCGGAAAACGTTCTGTAAAAGCATCAATGAAGTCAAGCAATGAACCTTCTCGATGCTCATTTCGGCGCGCGGCGCCCTGCTTGCCTTCTCGTGCATTTCCTGCGTACCGCGGCATTTTTTCGGGCAGATCGCGATACACACCTCCAGGTCGGTAATAGGTGGCGTGCATACGGGCTCCGGATACCGCCTCGTAACAGTCCATCAGATCTTCTCTTTCCCGAAACGTGTAAAGAAAAACCGCCATGGCTCCGATATCAAGAGCATGGGCACCCAGCCACATAAGATGATTCCGAATCCGGGTTATCTCATCGAACATCACGCGGATATATCTCGCCCTAATCGGAGGGCAGGCACCAAGCAAGGCTTCTATCGCCATGACGTAAGCATGTTCATTACACATCATCGACACATAATCGAGTCGATCCATGTACCCGATACTGTGGTTAAACGGCTTGCTTTCCGCCAGTTTCTCAGTCGCCCGGTGTAGTAGACCAATATGTGGGTCAAGGCGCTCAATCACCTCGCCGTCCATCTCCATGACAATACGTAGAACCCCGTGGGCAGCGGGATGCTGTGGACCAAAGTTCATGGTGTAGTTACGTATCTCGGTCAAACTCAGCTCCCCTCGGGGATCACTCTCGGCACCGTAACCCGCTGTTCTACCGTAACAGGCTCGTAAACAACCCGCTTTTTCTCTTCGTCGTAACGCATCTGGACGTGCCCGGAAACAGGAAAATCCTTTCTGAACGGATGACCGATAAAACCATAGTCAGTGAGCAGCCGGCGCAAATCCGGATGACCATCAAAAAGAATCCCGAAAAGGTCGAAGACTTCACGCTCATACCAGTCTGCCGATTTCCAGATGCCAACCACCGAGTCGACTCTCTGGTCATCTTCGGGAACCCGAACAACGACCCGCAGGCGCTGGTTCCGCGACACCGAAAGGAGGTGATACACGATCGCAAACCGGTCTCCCTGCCAGATTCTGCCCGCCTCCTGTCCGTATTGCTGGTAATCAATACCACACAGATCGATCAACTGTTCAAAACATGTCTCTGGATCACTCTTGAGCGCCTGCAGCAGAGAGACCATTGAACGGCGACTGGTTTCAACCGTGATTTCTTGATTCTCAACCGATACCTGAGCAAGGGCATCAGCTGAAATTCTTTCAACCTGCTTGACGAGCTCCTGTGTATAACCCATAAACCTGGCTTCAGCGAGCGATGGTGTCGGTCCGTCTGATCTTCTTTTGTAATTGAATAATGCCGTAAAGCAGGGCCTGAGGCGTCGGCGGGCAGCCCGGCACATAAACATCAACAGGAACGATCCGATCACATCCCCTGACCACCGAGTAGGAATAATGATAGTACCCCCCACCATTTGCGCACGATCCCATCGATATTACCCAACGAGGCTCCGGCATCTGCTCGTAGACCTTTCGTAAAGCAGGGGCCATTTTATTGGTCAGCGTACCAGCGACGATCATGACGTCGGACTGCCTTGGGCTGGGCCTGAAAATAATTCCAAACCGATCCAGATCGTAGCGCGATGCGCCGGTATGCATCATCTCTACTGCACAACAGGCAAGCCCAAAAGTCATCGGCCACATCGAGCCTGTACGGGCCCAGTTGATGAGGTCGTCAAGCTTGGTGGTTGCCCAGCCTTGTTCCAACATGCCCTCTAGCGCCATCGGAAAACTACTCCCATTCCAGCGCGCCCCGCATCCATTCATAGACAAAGCCAACCACCAACACCAGAAGAAAGACGATCATCGCCAGAAATCCGAAAAGGCCAATCTCATCCAGCACGATCGCCCAGGGAAACAGGAAGGCGATCTCAAGATCAAAGAGAATAAATAGGATAGCAACGAGGTAATAGCGCACGTCAAACTTCATTCGCGCATCCTCGAATGCCTCGAAGCCGCACTCGTAAGGGGAGTTTTTCTGCTCACCGGGGTTGCTGGGGCTCAGCAGCTTACCAGCGGCAAGCAAGGTGAATCCGAGGCCTATCGAAACGATCAGAAACAGCAGGATTGGTAGATAATTCGCGAGCATCCGACCGTCAAAAACGTTGATAAATGTTCACCGGGATGAAGGCAGAATTCTAGGGACTGCCCGTTCAACGGTCAACCGAAGCTAATTGGTTGGCGCCCGAAGGTGACATCAGTAAAGACCAGGCCATACCATCTTCAGGGTAACTACCAGTTGGGCACCTGCTGCGTCTTTAGCCAACTGGCCCAATGCAAAATGAATCTGTGGATCCGGGCCAGTAAAGTACAATAGTTGCCGGCCACCGAGCGTTCCCAACTGTATATCCTGTGTGTGACTAACGACTTTAGTGTCGATCAGATCACGTCGGGTGAGTCTGACCACCTTTCCATCTGCCAGTGCGCTATCGATCGAAAACTCCTCCACGAATGCCATTCGGGCGACATCACAGACCCTGTGATCCACCGGATCTATGCGCAGACGGTCAAGTCCTATCGATTCTGCCGGCAACTCCAGCCGAAGGACCGGACTGCTCCGCCAATCGTAGTCTACCCAAACAGAGGCCTTCTCCGAAAACACCTCACCAGGTTTTGCCCAGTAGGCCTGAAATCGCAAGGACTGATCACTCTGGTCAGGCTCGGCCCAGGTGATCGACAACTGCCGATCCGGCGAGGCCCGATCACTGGCATGCTTGCTGTTCCGCGCGGCAGGTTCCACGCCTTCTGTCAGGCCACACAGTATCTTCGCACTGCCGAGGCCAGCTGTTTCGCTGGCTCTGTCTACGAAATCACCAACGGTCGCATACCCTCCTGTCCCGATGACTCGACGCACCTCGGGCCCGATAACAATAGCAAAATCAAGTACCGCACGTCGCCATCGCTCCTCGGGTGACTGGATCTCGTCGGTCGGCCCGTATCTCTTGGGAAACCAGTATTCTTTCTGGCGGCTATTGAGAACCTTGGCAGGTGACAGCTCGGCTTGCCGATAGCGTTCTGGCTCTGATTCGAACAGCTCCCGAAGGCCCTGCAAAAACAACTGCATGGCATTGAAGAGACCAGAATAACCTTCGGCGCAGGCCAGCCGGAGCCACAATTGTTCGAGTGGCTCCCCCTCGATCCATTTGTCTTGAATTCTGCCGGGACCATCGCCATCAAAATGCCTGACCAGATTTTCTTGCTGAAGTTTGCACAGGCCTGAACCCGAACCAGACTCATCCAGGAAATCCACGTAGTCATAGGGCAGCACGCCATCAACGATCGCCTGATCGCAAGGTGAAGCGACAATAGCGAAAGAATCTGAAAAGGTACCGAACGCTCCTCCAAACGCAATTCCCGCCTGGCTGAGACGTGTTGGTAAGACCGGTTCCCAGAAGCCTGCCCGACTGACTGAGGAATACCGCCATACCAGTTGACTGCAGGCCGACGTCGCAGCGAATGACTCACTCAGACAAGCCATAGGCAGCTTGTAATCCGGCAACGGATAGAAAAAGGTGCTGGTTAGCTTCGTCTCACCCAACAGACGTCGCCAGCGGGCCTGGTCCAGAGTTCTGATCATGCTCCTTGAATGGTTCCCTTGTTGCTCATTCCCTCTCTGAGGGCCGCTACTGGCGGGGTAATCCGCGATGCCGATCCATGAGCGTCCCAAGTGATCCTCCGGTGCGCCTGCCAGGTATTTCAGACCAAGACGATTTTCGATCGCGATCACGACCACGCCGTTAGGCCGCAGCGTTCGAACAGCACCAGTCAGAGTTCGGCGTATCTGCTGCTCTGTAGAAACACCATCTGGCGCATAGACTCCTGAATACTCGAGGACTCCCACAAAAACAACAGCATCGTAGCTGTCAGGAGGGAGAGAAAGCGTGGAAGCATCGGCACAAATGACCCGAACCGAGTCAAGGTCAGAACAGCGGAGTGAGGCGATCTTGGCGCGCCTTGCACTCCCCTCCACAGCGTCCACCTGGAACCCTTGCTCCCCAAGGTAGCGAGTGATTGCCCCACAACCGCAACCGACCTCGAGAATCCGTTGACGATTACCGAGCTGCAAAGGGCGCAGCAGGTTGGCCCGTTCCGGAGATAGGTGATACTGAAGGGCCCAGGAATTGTAGGGGCCTGAGAGCTCCTTTGAGCCGCTACTCCGATCCTGGGCAGCTAGGATGATCTCTTCAATGGCCCGCTCTTCATCGTCCCCGTCGGAGTAATCAAAATCTACCAGCCCGTCGTTCGCCGGATACCAGACTCCTTTTCGGTTCAAAAGGTCGTTGTTGGAGTAGAGGGTCGGTTTGAAAT
>Ga0207984_1000323_pt1 | contig 30278 bp, 16 predicted proteins | sample ETNtaG_30_FD_185760 | JGI IMG/M metagenome (GOLD analysis project Ga0207984, IMG submission 185760) | Marine microbial and viral communities from oxygen minimum zone, Eastern Pacific Ocean - ETNP201306PF43B (SPAdes) (version 2) | ecosystem: Environmental > Aquatic > Marine > Oceanic ...
ATGAAATAGGTGCCGGTCGGGTCGATACCGATATGCCGCGGATGGCCCCCCAAGGTCGGCTCGATCTGGATACGTTCCAGCGCGCCGGTCTCCTGATCGATCGCATATACGGCCGTGCTGTCGTGGCCTCGATTCGAGCCGTATACGAACCTGCCGTTGGGGTGAACAACCGCCTCCGCGGTGGTGTTTTCACCGTCAAAGTCTTCGGGCAAAGTCGGGTAGGTTCCAATCTCTGTGACGACGCCTTCCGTTCCATCGTAGGCAAGCGCTGAAAGTGTGCCGTTGAGCTCGTGGATGCAGTAGAGCCATTTGCCGTTCGGATGAAAAGCCATGTGCCGCGGCCCCGAACCGGGCGCGGCCTTCCAGAACGAGACGGCCTCTAATCCAGGGCCGTCGAGCATGCGATAAACATCCACGTGATCCGTGCCAAGGTCGGCAACACAAACGAACTGGTTCTGATGGTCGATAGCGACGCCATGCGCGTGCGGCTGTTTCTGACGATCGTGAGCGCTTGAACCTTCGTGTGGAATGTTGACAGCCAACTCGCCAATCGAACCGTCCTCGTTTAACGGCAATGAAGATGTGCTCCCACCGCTGTAGTGTGCGACCAGCAGGGCCTTGCCCTCGCGGTCTGCTTCCAGATGCGTTGCGCCGTTGTCACCGGTTGGCTGCTGGTTTATCTGAGTCAGCGTGCCTTCATCGCGATGGATCTGGAATGACCGCACCCCGCCGCTGGGGTCGGTATCTTCTCCAGTCACGGCGTACAGAATTGGCTTGGAAGGATGAAACGCGAGGAAGCCCGGCCTGGGTGCTTCTCCCGCGAGCTTCGATTCGCTGAGCTCGCCGGTCTCCATATTCAGAGTGCAGGAAAAGATGCCCTGGTCTTGTGTCGATGTGCCGATGTATAAAAGCTGTTCGTTCATGGGGTTCTCCAGAATGGTTTAATGTCGATGGCTAATGCTAATGGTTGATGGCTTACGGTGATGATATGTTGGCAGATGGAAACTGTTTATTCATCTGCCATCAACCATTTCTCTTCAGCCATCAACAATCTCACCATGCTCATCATCGACTCACATCTTGACCTCGCTTACAACGCCCTTGAATGGAATCGTGATATTCTCCAATCTGTCGAGGCCATTCGCGCTTCAGAAGAAGGGATGACTGAAAAGGGAAGGCAGGGAAACACCGTCTCCATTCCCGCACTTCGCGAAGGCAATTTCGGGCTCTGTTTTGTGACCGTCCACTGCCGCATTGAATCCTGCGAAGGCAGGTTCAAAGGCGTAAGAACTCAGGACATCGCATACAGCAAAGCGCAGGGCGAGTTGGCATTTTATCGCCTGCTGCAGCGAAAGGGCATCCTCCGACAGGTCGACGATCTTGAAAGCCTCAACCAGCACCTTTCGGACTGGGAATCGAACCCGGACGAGACACCCATCGGGTTCGTGCTCACCATGGAAGGTGCGGACCCGGTGGTCGATCCGGACCAGGTAGGCGACTGGTGGGAACAGGGCCTGCGTTCCATCAGCCTTGTCCACTACGGCATCAGCTCTTACGCGCACGGCACGCATGCGCCCGGCGGTTTGCTGCCTCGCGCAAAGCCGTTGCTGCAAGCGATGGAAGAGGTGGGAATGATCCTCGACATCAGCCACATGGCCGAAGGCACGTTTTACGAAGCCCTCGATATCTTCAATGGCCCCCTCATGGCCACCCACAACTGCTGCCACGTATTTGTGCCTGATGAACGTCAACTGAAGGATGAACAGATTAAGATTCTCGCAGAGCGGGATGCGGTTATCGGGGTCGCATTCGACGCGTGGATGCTCGTGCCGAACTTCGATAAGGACAATCCGGACCCTTCGAACTGCACTCTTGAAACGGTGGCCAACAACATCGACCACATCTGCCAGATTGCGGGGAACGCGAACCACGCGGCCATCGGAACAGACCTGGACGGCGGCTACGGAAACGAACAGACCCCCAGCGATGTAGATTCCATCGCCGACCTGCAGAAGCTGCCCGAGATCCTCAGATCCCGGGGCTATTCAAATGATGATGTAAGCAACATCATGCACGGGAATTGGATCAGGCGTCTCGGGACGGCGTGGGCTTGAAGAGGTGAATGGTGAATGGTGAATGGTGAATGGTGAATGGTGAAGAGTGAATGGTGAATGGTGAATGGTGAAGAGTGAATGGTGAAGAGTGAATGGTGAAGAGTGAAGAGTGAATGGTGAATGGTGAATGGTGAATGGTGAATGGTGAATCGTGAATGGTTAATGGTGAATGGTGAATGGTGAATGGTGAATCCTGAATGGTGAATCCTGAATCCTGTAATTGTGAATCCTGAATCGTAAGAAGAAACGACGCTTCAAGACCGCCGCTTTTTGACCATTCACTCTCAACGCTTCACATGATTCACCACACACTCTTCACTCTTCACCATTCACCATTCACCATTCGCCTCTTCACCTCTTCACGCCCTTTTGGCTTCTATCAACCGTTCCTATATACTGCCGCGCCTTATCCGACTGGGTAGCCGTCTACTCTTCCCTGGGATAAGGGCTGAGATGACGGCACTCAAAAATAACGCTACCCCATCAAGGATCATGAACATGTCGAAGCTCTCTCAGAGGCTTTCTCTGGCCGGTTTTGTCGTTATTTGTCTGCACGCTGTGCAGGCCCAAAGCGTCGAGGATAAGTTGCGCGGTGAAGGAGGCAAAATCAGCGACGCCGGTGAGACCCAGCTCAGCCGCAGCGCGCAGCTCTATCAGGAAGAGATGGCCAAGAAGAAAGAGAAATGGTGGAGCATTGATCTTCGTCTCTCCGCTGAATACGACAGCAACGTTCGCCTGGATGATGACGCTACGGGCAAGGATGACGCGCGGCTCGTCATAAGCGGGACCGTCAAGGCAAATCTCCCCAGATGGGGCGATACGCGCGGCTCCGTCTATTACAGCATCTATCAGGATGTCTATGACGAGCTCGACGAATTCGACCTCGAAGGTCACACGCTCGGTCTGAACTTCAATCGGCCATTGTCGTCCAATCTTTTCGTGTTTATGGATTATGCCTTCGTCTACTTTTATTTCGATGATGAAGGCTACCTCCAGCGGCACACTCTCCGCCCATCCCTTTACTGGAACCAGACCAACAATCTGGCCGGCCTTTGTCGATTCTCCTGGGACAACAACGATTATCCGGAGGTGCCCCAGCTTTCCGGCGACAATTGGACCATGGCCGTCCGTGAATTCTGGTACTTAGGTTCCAACAAGCAGCGATATGTCTACGGCGAATACACCTTGAACTACTACAAAGCCGTGCAGAATTTCGAGGCTTACGCCGGCCATAAATTCGCCGTCGGCGGGGCATATCCTCTGCCGTATGATTTTGGTCTGAGCGCCCAGGTCGGTTACTCCAACAACACCTACAAGCAAGGCGACCCTCGCTTCAGCGATGTCTTTCGGAGTGACAATGTGATTCGTGGTAACGCGAGGCTGACGCGCCCTGTTTATGGGGACTTGTTATACGGCGCGCTATACTACAGATACACGCGCCAGCGCTCTTCGATTGGCGCACGTGATTATCTGAATCAGGTCATCGGCATCGAATTGAGGCTGAAATTCTGAGTGTTGACTTCCCCAGTTCTCGGTGCAAAGTATTCAAGGCCGGGCCGAACCTGGCACAAGACCATTTGAGAGGAACTTAATATGTCTTACCGCCTTTTCTCGGGCGTCTGTGCTTCTGTGCTTGCATGCTCCGGACTCAGTGCAGAGTCTGGAGGGTCAATATTCGATTTAGGGCCTCAGGTGACTCAGAATGCCCAACCGGCTAAGAAGAAAGATTCGGTTAAGGAAGGGGACAAATTCGTCACAGGCGCCGAGGGCTCATTTGTGCAGATTAACTTTTTCGATAACAGCACCGTCAAACTGGGCCCCAACAGCGACCTCACGATCGATCAGAATCGCCAGCAGACCAGGCTCGTCGGTCTCTTCAGAAAGAAGCCAAAGCTGATCAACCGGTCCGTCCTTACTCTGAAAAAGGGGAACGCGCTGATCAACGTAAAAGGTTTCAAGAAGACTCAGTCCAGCTTTGAAGTACGAACCCCGACCGCGGTCGCCGGTGTCCGCGGCACGCGATTTATGGTAGTCGTCACTCCGCCAACACTGAATGCCCCCGCGAAGACTGAGGTCTTCGTTTTCGAAGGAAAGGTCGAGTATTCAGTGCCCGCCATCAACAAGAAAACGACCATCAAGAAAAACAAGAATGCCGGAAATGAAGGCGCTAAAGGGGAGCCATCAAAGCCAAAGGAAACGACGGTGGAACAGAAGGAAGACCTAAAAGAGAAGACAGAAGTTAAAGAGATTGAGATCAGTGACGACAAGAAGAAAGCTGAAGGGGAAGGGGACGTAGCGGCAGCCGACAAAACCGAAGGGGAGACCACCGAAGGGGAGACCACCGAAGGGGAGACCACCGAAGGGGAGACCACCACCGAGGAACAGCAACAGGCTGTGGTGGCCGAGGTCGAGAATATCCAGAATGTCATCACCGAAGAGATACCGAATACCACTGTCAACGAAGTGCGGAATGACGCAAACCCCATCGAAACGGGCATCGTTCCAGTCGAGACAAATCCAGTCCTGCCATCGCCGCCTGATCCGCCCTCCACTCAGTAGAAGCAATTCGTCTGTACTATCAGAAACGCCGGCCAGCACGTGTTGGTCGGCGTTTTTTATTTCCGATTGTGGCCAGGGAGCTTCACCTCTACGAGGCTGACCTTGGGATGCGTATATGGAACCTGGCAGGTAATCGTCCGCCGAGTTTCTGGACAATCAGGTTCCACCCGGTCTTCAGCCCGGCATGCTCCGAGGCCGGTTTCTCAGTCAGGATTCGAAGCGCACAACTCCGCGTAGCCCCCTGCCTGATTTAAGATCATCGAAGGCTTCATTGATCTGATCGAGTTTCCAGGTGCGTGATACGAGCTCATCCAGCTTGAGCCGGCCGTCGCGGTAGAGATCGAGCAGGGCGGGCATATCGATGCTCATGCGGCTCGAGCCATACATGCAGCCGAGGATGCGGCGTTCGCCGAACGGAAAGAGTTGGGCGGGAATCGTCAGCATCGATTTGGGCGATGAGATACCAATCACCACCAATGCCCCGCCATTGCGCAACATGCTGAAGCCATCAGCCATGGCCTGGGCATTTCCAATGGCTTCAAAAGAGTAATCCACGCCGTTCATATCCGTCAGAGCCATCACCTGCTCCACTGCATCCCCTTCGGAGCCGTTTACGGTGTGCGTGGCTCCAAAATCTTTCGCCCAATTCAGCCGGTCCGAATTCAAATCGACTGCGATGATCTTGCCCGCACCCGCCAGCCTGGCGCCCTGAATGACATTAATCCCCACGCCGCCGACTCCGATGACTGCCACGCTGCTCCCCACTTCAACGCGCGCAGTATTCGTCACTGCGCCCACACCGGTCATCACGCTGCAGCCGATGAGAGCTATCTGTTCTGGTGGCGGAGGCTCACCTCGAAAGGGAATGACCGCTTTCTCTGAAACCACAATGTATTCGGACATCGCTCCGGTACGGCTCATTTGAAGGACCGGTTGGCCGTTTCTGTGAAATCGCGTCGTGCCATCCTGCAACATGCCTCGGGGAGCGCCTCGCCAGTGGAGGTCACAGATGTTGGGCCGGCCCCGTGTGCAATGATAGCAACTGCCGCATGGATGAATGAAGGACAGCATGACTCGCTGTCCAGTTTCGAGGCCCTTCACGCCAGGCCCGAGTTCCATAATCGTCCCGGCGCCTTCGTGCCCGATCACGGTCGGTTGATCATAGAAGATCGTGCCTGTGATGACCGACAGATCGCTGTGGCAGACGCCGACGGCTTCCATGCGCATTAGAACTTCGCCCTCTCGCGGAGGATCGAGGTCGATCTCCTCCACCACCACGGGCTGATTGTGCTCGACCATGATTGCGGCGCGGGTTTTCATTAGAGCTATGTGTCCTGTTCTGCGGCGAAAGATGTGAGCTGAAGCTCTGCGCAGCGCATCCTATCTGGATAGCATCCGCAGGCCAAGCACTCCTTCGCCAACTGCCTGGCGATGCGATAGATTGCCTGATCCTGGCTCCGTCAGCGGGTCCATTTCGCAGCGCCGAATATCCAGCAAAAGTATCGAGTCAAGCGATACCCCAAAAGAGAAACATTGAAAATGACAAGAAGAAAACTGCTCATCACCGGCGCTGCTGGCCGAATCGGTGGCTATCTGGGCCGGACCTGGCAGGAGCGATACGATCTGAGACTGACCGACCGAAAACCTTTGGATTATCCAATCGAGGACAATACGGAATACATCCAGGCCGAAACATCGGATCTGGACGCCATGCAGAAACTGTGCGAGGGGATCGACACCGTTGTGCACTTGGCCGCAGACCCAAGCATGCGGGCGGATTTCTACGAGTCACTGCTCGAGAACAACATCAAGGGCCTCTACAACGGTTTCCAGGCCGCGGTGGACCAGGGATGCCGGCGCGTGGTCTATGCGAGCAGCGTCAACGCTGTCAACGCGTACCCTGCTTCCGTTACCGTGACCGAAAATTCGCTGCCGAATCCTCAGAATCACTACGGCGCCTGCAAAGTCCTGGGCGAAGCCCTTGCGCATTCCTTTCGATATACCCACGAGCTTTCCTCATTCTGCATCCGTTTTGGAGGAGTCTGGTTGGATGTGCGCGAACAGGATCCGGATCACGAAGCCATGTGGATTTCGATCCGCGACGCCGCCCAGCTCATCGGCTGTTGCGTAGAAGCAACGAACGTCGACTTCGCCATCGCCCACGGCTTTTCAAGACATCGCAAGTGTCGTTACTCCATCGAGAAGACGTGCAGGACTCTCGGGTACGAGCCACAGGATGGGACGGCAATTTCTGCAAGTCAGAGGCCCGGTTGACCGCCCACCCCGATTGAAAGTGATGAACATGAGCGCATCGCCCGAAGGTCCTCGTTAGCCCTTCACAAACTGCATCGAGTAGAGGTCGGCATCCTCGAGCACGAATCGAATACGAACGGGCTTCCCTGCCAGAGCCGACAGATCTTTCTGATTCGTCCAACACACCTTGTGCGAGATGGAATCACCGTAGATGGGATCGCAGTCGTTCAGAGCAAACCCTTTGATCGGGTTGCCCGCGCTTCGCTGGAGCTCCACACGCACGGAGCCGGCCGCGGAGGCCGAAAAATTAATCCGCAGTTGCCGGCCCTCAAACCTCAAGGTCCTGGTCAAGACTTCGCCTCCTCTCGCGTCGGCATTCAAGGAGACAAATCCGTCCTGCCGCAACGTGTATCGTCGCAGGCGGCAGCCGTTGGGTGAGTAGTAGCCCTCCGATGAATACAGGGAGATTTCATCCGGCGTGTCTGCAATATCTGAAGGCAGGATGAGCATGCCCCAGGCCGTCATATTGTTTCGGTTGTACCAGCGGTCGTCCTGAGGGCCGGGCCGGATGAATGCTTCGCGCCATCGATTCCAGTGAAGGCCGTCGCGGCTCGTCATGAAGACGCCGTCCGAGACCCCATTCAGATCAACGTCCACAACAGATCGCGAAGGGAGGAACCGCTTGGGAAACCCCATCAGGATATGCGGTGCCCGTGGGTACGGAGTGATGGCGTTGGTGTAGAGTTGTTCGGGCGGAGTCTTGCCAAAGTCGAGCCATTTCGGCTTTGTCCAGTTGATGAAATCTTGAGAGGTGCACGTCTTGATGTCACGAACGCCCTTCCCCCCGATGCGGCGGAAGTCTCGGTGAAAATCAATGTAGCAGCCGCGCTCTTCATCCCAGAAAGCGAGATTCTGCGAGTCAAAAGCGCCGTCGGTGATCACTGGCTCTTCCTGCATCAGGGTCCAATGCAAACCGTCTTTGGATTTGAACGCGACGAGGCCTTTACCGCGGGCCGAACCGAGCGCTTTGTATTGTGCGTCCTTCTTGCATCTCGGTCTGCTGTCTTTGAACGGGGAGAAATTGTGTGCTCCGATGCCGCTATGGAGGATGTTCGTCTTCTTGTACCTGCGATAGGGATGAAGGTCGAGGGCCGGCCTTTCCCATTTCACTCCATCCGCGCTTTCCGCGTAACAGACAACTTGCTCGGCAGCTACACCGCTCTTCCGGTCGTGCGAACTGCCACGGTAATACATCCGATAGATGTCCCCGTCTTTGAAAACCCGGTAGTAGCCGCTCGTATTGCCTTCCCAGGGCTTATTGAAATCGAGAGCGATCTCTCGAGGGGTCGGCTGATTGAGCCGCTGCTGGACGCGGCGTTGCTTTTCAATGAGGTAGTCGTCGACGAAGAGTTCGAGCCGCGAGCCGATGTTGAGTGATGGCATGGTGCGTAATGCGTAATGAGTAAGAAGAGGCGATCTCAATGAGCACGGTAGATTGCGCTTATACACTTTTTGAACTGACAGCAAAAGGCCAGAACGAATGACGAATGCCTCTTCTCAAACGATGGCGTAAACCTATGATGGCGGCTGCCCATCATTACTCATTACACGGTTACGGATTCGGATTACGCTGCCATGCCCGAAGGAATCATTGCTATCAGTCGACGTTTCTTTGAATCAGAAGTTCTGCCGATACTTGAAACGAGATTTCCCGAATTGGCCGAGCAGTCGGCGCTGGGCTTTTTCGGTTACGGATCGGAATGCCTCGAGATGGACGACGACTTCTCGCGCGATCACCACTTCGGTATTCGGGTCAATATGCTCGTTCCTGAGGGCACCCCCTCGGCACGGCTCGAAGAGATGCTCGAAACTCTCTCATCCGAGGTGCCGGAGAGCTTTGAGGGTATCGGACTGCGATCCGGGCATGTGAAAGGGGCGGGCGTCTCCCCTGAGCCGCGTGAGGCATTTCTCACGCGCATGCTTGGTTATCCTCGCGCGCCGGAAACGTCTCAGGAGTGGCTCAACATTCCCGAGGAGGACATCATCCACGTGATCAACGGAGAGGTCTGGCACGACCCGAGCGGACGCTTCACCCAGGTGCGCGAGGTCTTGCAGGGCTACTATCCTGATCCGGTCTGGAAGCGGCGGATCGCGCACTGGTGTCGTTATTTCTCAGGCATGGGCCTCTACATGATTAAGCGGGCCACGCTTCGCGAAAACTGGGTCTATGCGATGACTTCTTTCGGCCGGACGCTGAAGCTCTCGATGGAGCTGGCCTTTCTGCTGAACCGCACTTACTTTCCATACGACAAGTGGCTCTATCCAATGTTTCAGCGTCTGCCCGAGCTTGCAGACGAAATGGATCCGCTGATTGCCCGCTCAGTCGAGCCCGACTGCTCATGGGACGAACGCTTTGAGAACTTCTGCAAAGTGTCTGACATCCTTGACGAAAAGATGGTCGCTCTCGGCATCGTACCGCCGCATCCGAAGTTCAAAGGATCGGCTACTTCCGGCTACCGCCTGCTCGAACACAACTACACCATGATCACCAAGAGCCTGCCGGAGGATGTTCGTTCCGTCGTACCGCTCCGCGAGCAGGTAGCCTTCGAGGAATTCCACACCGCCTACGTCGCAGACATTGACGTAGATGAATGGGACGGTCTGTTGAACCTCACGGCGGAGGAGTGACTCAGGATCATGGCCTTGGGACCGCAGCCAATATCTTGATCTTAATCTGACTCATAATCACCAATCCTCTCCATCTTCATCATCTCTCAAAGCGAACATAATCAGATGACACAGACAAGCAGCCTGCGAACCGTATCGCTCCTTCTGGCTTCCGCACTTCTCCTGGCGCCAGCGGATTCCGCCCCACGCAAAGACCAATACTGGGAATGGGGGGTCGGTGCATACTTTGGCGGGTTGGGCAATATGACCCTTCTCGATGTGGCGAGATACGACTGGGTCTACCTTTGCTACGGAAACATTTCCGCATCAAAGGAAACGACCGAACTGCTCAACCAGATGCTGGAGCTGAATCCGGACCTCAAGATAGTCATCCGCGTGTGGCCGATCATGAGTGCCGGCGACTGCAAAGAAAATCGATATCAGGCCACGTTCCTGCACTATCTGTACAAGCCGGGCGTAAAGGAAAAGGTGCTCAAAAATGTGCGCGCCCAGATCAGCGTAGTTCTCGACCACATCAGCAAACCTGAAAATGTAGCCGGCCTGACCTTCCTCGAAGAGTTGCCCGGCCATTTCAGCGGCTCGCCCTTCTATCGGAAAGATGGCGACGAGGTCGGATGGTGCATGGAACGTTTCCGCAAGGAGATAGAGGCCGAACGAGGCAAACCGCTGAAGTGGGACAACGACACTCGCGAATGGTGGGCAGACAAGTGGGTGCAGGTCATCAACGAGATCCACTCCGAGATGAAGAAGTCATCTGACGGCCGAAAGGTCTTCTATTATCTGGCCACGGGACACAGCACGTGGGACATGGCGCCGCCCGGCACGAAGCTCGGAGCATGGGGCCTCATCCCGCATCACCTGAAGGAAATCATCAAGCCCGGGCTTTGCGATGGTCTCTTCGCTTATCCAAACAACGAAAAAATCTGGAAGAGGAAATACGTCGACGTCGTGAAGAAGAATGACTGGCTGCTGTTTTCACAGGTGTCGCATCCGTCAGGCATGAGGCTCTGCCGCTGGTCAGATAATGTGAAGATGGCCAGGGAAAAATTCCCGCAGAATCTCGGTTACTTCTTTTACTGCAGCGGTGCCTGTTCCGCGACAAAAGCGTGGAACGCGGATACCAGCATCCCGACCGGCCCGGATTGGAATACCCGAAGAGTATCCATCAAACGCCACGTCCGCCGGCACCTCGCGTTAGAGAACGTGGGCATGGACATCGTGCGCAGGAAACCGGCTGTGCGTCTGCATGTTGATTTTCCGCTCGATAACGCGAAGCCGGGGAAGTTCATTCACGTGAGAGCGATCGTGGAGAACACGCGGGAGGCGTCTTTCTTCCTCGATCCCGATGAAGCAGTGGCCCGCGACATCCGAGTGACGTTTCAACGACCGAAAGAGCTGATTCTCAAGGAGAGTAATTCCGCGCCGGAAACCCTGACCATAGGCGATATCAAACCGGGAGAGCGACGAGTCGCTGACTGGTGGGTCTACTTTGATGAGGCCTACGACGGCAAACTGAAAGCGCCGGTCAGATTCACCGCAAAGTCTAAACGCGGAGCACCGTTCATCGTCGAGACAGACAAGGATCTGGCGATCCCTGCAATGCTCCCACACGAAATCGGCATCCCTGGTACCGAATGGATGGAGCCCGGTTACCGGTTACCCGCGCAGAAAGTAAAGCCGCTCATCCGGATTGAGGTTCTGCGGGACGAATTGCGGCATCCCTCCGTCAGTGACGGCCTTCAGGCCATCTCATGGAACGGAAAGCTCTTTGCCGGTCAGTCGCTGGTTCTCGATCCTGAGAAGGGGGCTCGCCTGTTCCATTTGCCGCTGGCCGAAGAAGATGGCTCAAGCTGGAAGGACGCGGAAGATCCCTCCGGCTTTCGAGCCTTCGAGGATGGATACATCGTGGCGCGGCTTTCAAGTCAAGCACGGGTCGATCCTGCCGTGCCGTTGAAAGTCACCATTTCCGGCAAAGCGGAAGGCGGGGGCCAGAGCCTGATCGTGCTGCGGTTCAACACCAAAAAGGGGCACGTCGATCGGTCCGGGCTCGCAAACCGTTTCAATGAAAAGTGGCGAACAGTGAGCGCGCAGTTCAAAGTGCCGGCAGAAGCAGTTTCATTGCGAAACGTCTTCCTCTATCGATTCAAAGTGAAAGGCCGAGTCTGGTATGGCGGAGTCAAGGTGGAACGGACGGACGCACGCCCGGAAGGCACAGATGTCAGCGACCGCCTGCGTGGCTCCTTCCCGGAACTCGAGCGTCACTCCTTCCGCATGTTCTCGTACCGTGACGATAATCCGCCATCGACAAGCTCCAGAGTGCGGATTCAATTGAGTGCCGGTGAGCAGTAGGATGATCTGGAGCCATATCATTTGGGGGAATGTACGCGAAACGGGTCTGCCCACACCTCCATTTCGGCTATCGTCATCGTTGAACCGACCGGGCGCGGCTCAAGGCGAAACTGAAGGTACCGGGCGGTTGACGAGGCCGTTAAGTCGGCACGGATGATGTCGGTTGTTTTGCCCTCTCCTTTCCTTGTGGATTCCTTGCCCCATTTCTCGCTGTCCCTGCTGGTGTAAATGGTGATGTCCGGGACGTAATCCGCGATGACCAGTGCGGCCCTCTCGAGCTTCCATTCCTGCATGAGGTCAACAGTGATTGTGAGCGGCCCGGGTTCGTTCCATGAGACGATCCAGTTGCGATGATTGCGATAGCTGAAGCGCGGCAGCACTGCGTGACACGAGTGCCGGTCGCACAGGTCGCCTCTGATGAAAGGAATCCAACCGGTGTCCCCGCCTTCGTCTGGCACGACATCGGGCTTGAGGCTGTAGCGGTAACGCCCGCCGACGTTGAAGCTGCCGAAAAAGCGCGGCCGGTTGCGTTCCCAGCGAACATGGTTGCCGGTAAGACAGATTTCTGCTGCCTCATCCTCCTTCTCCTGCATGGATTCGGGTAAGGGCAGCTTCAGCCGCCACAAAGGATGATCGAGCTCCACCCCAACCGAGCTGAAAAGCGAACGGAAAAAGGATGCCCAAGCTCTGTCGTAAGCATTGCGGAAGGAGAGGGCATTGAAGCCGAACAGAATGACTTCCCCCTTGCCGAATTTCTTTCGGACAGCCGCAGCACGACCGTCCTTGTACCTCAGAATCGTCTGCATGTCAGTGGCGTTCCGGATCGATTGGGCGCGCAGTTGCCTTGGAACGTGAAGGGCGCCGTCTGTCTTCACGGGCGAGGTCAAAATGTCACCGGCATAAGACCAGAATGGCTCGCCTACTTTCAGGTTGCCGAGCAACGAGCTGCGCCAAGATTTCAGCTCGGTACCGTCACGGTCATTCGAGAATGCCAGAGGGTCACCGATGATGAGCGTCGCACCCGCGCGGCCCGCGTCCAACAGCTTGTTGACGACGTCGCCGCGTTCGATCGGCGCATAAGGAACAACGATGACCTTGTATTGGCGCAGGTCGTGACCTCTGTCGATTGCCCCTTCATCAACGAATCGATACCACGCGCCGGCCGCGTAAGCGATGACTGCGTGCGCTGCGGAGAAAGGGGTGTGATGATTCGTGGCCATGAGGGAGTCGTATGACATGAAAAGGGCCACATCGGCACTGTCTGGCAGTCTGGTGCGCAGGCCTTTTCCGAAGTCCACTGCCCCCGCCGGCTGTTCTGCCAGCAGACGGGCCAGAGACACGTCAGAGGCAAGAACCGGCAAGCTGCGATACTCCGGCAGAATCCTCTCGACACGTTTAGCCGGAAAGACGATGGCTTCCGCCAGACCCCCGGGAAATGCCAAAAGAGGCCATAACATGAAGACTGCCAGACCACGGCGAAAAGCCACAGAAAAGGTCCTCAGACTGCGGGCCTCGCTCCCATGCAACGCAACCGCGGCAAGAACGCTCGACAGAAGTATCCGGCATTCGGTCATCACATGTCTCGGGTGTCGTGTGTCGCCCCGTCTGTGCCAAAACTCAAAAGCGAGGGATTCCTTGCGAGCGGCATCGGTTACTTCTCGACCAAGTCCTTGCGCACGTCGAGGAAAGGAGCGGCGAAAAGGATGTAGTCGAGATTGAGGCCGCCGCCGCTGACGTTTTCGACGCGGAGGCGACGCTTGCCCGCCTTCAGGAATACGAAGAATGGCTTCCCGATGAGAGGCCACTTCAAGTGATACAGCTTCCAGTTGTCCGCGCCGTTGGACCAGCCGCCGGTGCCAGGCATTTCGATCCCCCTGGATGCTTCGGAGGGATACGTTCCATCGATCTGCAGCGAGCGGGTGACCGGGCCGCCCTCCCGGCAGTATTTGAAGATGACCTGGTAATAGCCTTCGTGCGCGACGTCGAAGTCGTAGTCGATCCAGTGGCCTCGGTTGTCCCATTTGAGGAATGCGTCGCCAAAGGTGGCCACTTTCTTTTTGGTGATGGTGACCTTTCCGCCGCCCTCGGACACGAATTTCTCCGCCTGGAGAAGCACGAAGTAATCATCCGGAATGCCTGAGGCTTTGGCCCTGGCGTATTGCGCGGTCATCTGTTTTTCGATGGCCTCACGCTCCTTCCGTTCACGGGCCAATGACGCGACGACCTTCTCTCGCCGCAGACGTGCCGTGTGCTCTGCGACCGTCGGCTGCGTTCCGCTGATCAGTTCGGCCTTCTGGAAGGCGACGGAGCTGATCACGGCTGAATCACCTTTCATCTCGATCGCTTTGATGGAAAGCCGGGCGCCATCGGGGCCCACTGCGCAGACCGAATCGGCCGGCGCGATGTCCTTCAACGTAACCTGACTCGCGGTCCCGCATTGATTCAAGAACTGCGCCAAACCCTCCTTGACGACGCGATAGGCCAGGAGAGTCGGCTCGGAGGATTCCACTCGACCGGCCGGCCCTTCCAGAATTGTCCCTCCGGCCATGTAAAAGGCAGAGAGCCTCCCGTCCCGGACTTGAACGAATGCAGTTCGAGCGTCGGTCCGCCAATCGCCGAAGGCCAACGTACCTTTTGAGAAGCTGGTCATCAATACTTCGTGGCCGCCTGTTGCCAACTCGGTTCTGAGCGCGTACCCGCGATTATCCGGAAGTGTTATTCGGGAGACCGATTGGATGCTTGGAGCTTTGCCGTTTGGCACGAGATCGATGACGCTGGCGAAGGTGGTATTGGTTCCCCTTCTGCGAATCATGGCGGTCGGCAGGTCCGCCCCTCCCTTCGGTGTTGTGGCAAAGACAATCTCGGAGCCTGGCTCGCCAACGGTGTGCAGGTCTACCCTCCCGCGGGGCACCGACCAACTGCACTTCCACTTTCCATCCACTTTCGCGGACAGCGGCTCTTTGAAATAGCTGTACCCAGCTTTCTCTTTGGGGTGATCCTTCCACGGCGATGTGGCGATCTTCTGATCCAACTTGCCGTAGCAGTGATAGGGCAGATCAAAGGTGAAGGGGATGCCGCTCAGTACCATGGTGATGTCGTATAGCCGGTCTCCCGATAGAAAAAGTGTGCGGTCCAGCACGCAGGAAGGGATGGCGGAATCGCAGCTCGCCCGGATCAGTGACAGGTCGCCGCACGAGCCGTAGGCTTCGAGTTTCCCTCCGGTCATGATCTGGCTCACTTCGTTGGCCGTTACCGTGTTGTGCGCGAGCGAGTGCGAGTAGTATCGCTTGTAGATGTCGGTGGAATACCAGGCCGAGCCGGCATCCGCGAAAAGCTCCTGTCCCAGTCCATAAAGACAGAAGCTGAGTTTGTCCGGATGGCCATGGCTGCGGTTCGGGCCGTAGTCGAGGAGCAGGTAGCGGCTTTCGTCGCCATCCCCTGTTCTGGCGATGGCGAATCCGACGCCGGGGAAAAGTATTGAAGGCACGCGGGGCAGGTCTGCCGCGTTGACCGGGCCGAACTCGCACGCCGGCAGGAACAGGTTGAAGACGGATTCCAGAGTCGGGGTGACATTGCAGAGGATGGCGTTGTAAGTCTGATCGCTGTAGCGCCTCCTGGCGTACTGGTAGAGGTGGGCATCGCGGCCGAACAGGTCGGAACTGCCGCTGTCATGGATGGCCGGGGAAGTGCGGCCGCCGGGATAGCAGTACCAGATGGGAGAATCGAACACTTTCTTCAATCGCCCGTTCCGATAGCCGTAAGCGTCGATGCCGTCGTGCCACAGGATCTCCGCCATGACGAGCAGGCCTCGAATGGCCATGAACTGGTACCCGATCGCTCCCTCTGCCCACATGCCATCGTCGTCGATGCCTTTATCGAGGTGAAAAAAGAGACCTCCTCGTTTGTCTTCGATCTTGCGGGTGAGACCGAGGTAGCTCTTCTCGTAATACTCCTTGTGCCCGACGGCACGAGCTCCAATCATGACGGCCGCAGAGCAGATGGCCGACCAGTTAGTGGGCGCGGCAATAATGCTCTCGTGGCGCATGATGTTCTTGACGCAGGGCAGGACGAAGTGCTCGCCGATGGTCTTGCGGTCCTCATCGGATAGAGAGGGGCTCTCGTGGATCAGATCGAAGCCCCATGCGGCAGGGATCAGCCAGATCGCGTCGCCCAGCCGCTGCCAGCTCCACTTGGAGTTGTCGTGTGTAAATTTCGGGTGGCGGTGAAGGGGCCAGCCTTCGTAACGCTTGGCCAATTCAAGGAGCAGGCGCCTGGCTTCCTGCGCGTACTTCTCCTTACCGGAAAGGGCGTAGCCAATCCCAAGGTTGCCGATTCCGGTCGCAACCGCGTTATGCATCCTGCCAACTTTCGGGTTGGTTCCGAGATCAGGCTCGTCCGGCACGACCATCCGCATGGCGCAAGCCTTCTCGCAGAAGGCTACGATCCCGTCGTACGCCTCTTTCGCCTGCGGATGCCGGGCAATCTGCGCTTTCAGTTCCCGGATGTCCTGCTTGTCCCAGATAGTGCAGGGGTGGCCGGTGACCTTCCGCGGCTTGCCGGTCACGTCCGGAGACGCCTGCGGATCGATGTTCGGCGTGCGCATCACAAAGGTGGGAAGCCCGCTGGCATACTTGTCCGGAATCGCGAAGAGCTTGTCAAGGTCGTCAGAAACGATCACCTGCACCTGGGTGATGCCACCGTATTTCCGATCCTGCGGCCCTTTCGCGGGCGGATACACCGAACTGATACCGATCCGGATGCGGTCCGTGCGAGCCGCGTAATCGAAGAACTGGACCTGTTCGGGCGCGTTCGTAAGAACAAGCTTCTTCTCTTGAGCTTGCTGCGCGGAGAGCGCCACGTCTTTAGCGATGGCAAAGCCGCCTTTGTAGTCCGATTGCCGTATTCCCACCTTGATGACGTTCAGCGGTACCGGCAGGAAGACGGTAATCTCACCGGTCGTGAGGTCATTGATGATCGGGCCATAGGGACGCTGGGCGCGAAGCATCTCGTGCGGCTTGTGCCAGCGCTCGTTGAGCGGCTTGGGGTGTTTGCATGTGACCTCGATCCGGGCCCCGCGCTCGACGAGTGCCGCATTCTCCTCTGCGACGAGGCTCGACATCGTAAATACCGCAGCCAAAATCCAACTGAGTGTGGCGAAGAGTGAAAACATGATCGGTGACTATCCTCAAGTGGAAATACTCCCAGGCTGTGCGCTGTGGTTAGACTAACACTCCAAGCCCGGATATTGAAATATTCACAATCTCAGAATCTAATCCGGAGATTGAGCCATCCCCGGTCATTCAAATGTCAATCCAACAACTCCTCTACAAGCCAGACTGGGAAGAGACGAAGGAACGTTTCCTTGCCTGGTGGAACGGTGAGGCTATTGGACGCTGCGCTCTCGCGGTGACGGCGCCGAAGAAAGATGCCAGGAACTTGCCGCCGCTGCCCAAAGCGGAAACGGTTGAGGAACAGTGGTTCGACCTCGACCTCGTCAGCGAGCGCGCTGAACGGGGCCTGAGCCGCACTTATTTTGGGGGAGAGGCGCTCCCCATCTGGAGCGCCGGCTATCCGGGAATAGCGTCCATTCCGACTTTCCTGGGCTGCCCTTACATCCTTGACCTGCATACCGGATGGCACGACCCTATCCTCACCGGCGAGGACATCGACTACGAATCACTCAGCATCGACACCGGGTGCCGCGAGTACCGCTACGCTTTTGATGTTCTCCGCCGGGGAGTCGAGGAAGCAAAAGGCAAAGCTCTCGTCTCCATCGGAGCTTTTGGGGGATGCGGTGACACGCTGGCTGCGCTGCGGGAAACTCAGCAACTTCTTTTCGATTGCATCGAGAGGCCCGACCAGGTGCGGGCCGCGGAAGATTTCCTGATGAAGCAGTGGTGCGAAGTGTTTGACAGCTTCTTAGAGGTAATCAGGGAGGCCAACGAGGGCTCGACTTGCTGGTTTGCTCTGTGGTCACCTGGGAAGTTCTACTCGGCGCACAATGACTTCTCTTACAACATCAGCCCGAAGATGTTTCGAGAGATATTTCTGCCGGTCATTGAGCGGCAGACCGAGTTTCTGGATCACACCGTGTATCACGTTGACGGCATCAATGCCTTTACCCATGTCGATGCGCTCTGTGATCTGCCGCGATTGCAGGCCCTCCAGATCCTGCCCGGCGCCGGAAAACCCAGCCCCATTCACTACATGGACGTTTTGAAGAAAGTACAGGCCGCGGGCAAGAACCTGCACATCTCCATCCCGATTTCCGAAGTAGAAACGGCCCTTTCAGAACTTTCGGCGACGGGCCTCTTCATCCAGACATCGGCGCGGACCGAAGACGAAGCCCGGGACCTGCTGAAAAAAGCGGAGCTTTGGTCCACAGACCGATGAAACCGAGAAGGATCGCGCCAGCCGTGGGACGCGGGAGTGGAACCTGCTGAAGTATTTGTAATTGGATCCTGCCAACCTGGAGGTAAACTGCGGCCCGAGTACGCAGGCTGGGATGTAGCTCGATGGCAATGCCATCAACCCACTATTTTGAGCTTCATAAACACGACGTCATAAGAGATTTCGCGTATGACGCTCCAGCACCAGTTCTTCGCCTCCACGGGGCCTGCCCCCGTGGCGCGATGATTGGAGGCTAGAATCGTCCAACCCATTCCCAGAATGCCAACAGCGCATCAGATCCAGCAACCGGAAAAGTGCTCCAAACGCCTGCCAGCGGCCGTTTGGAGCACTTTTCCGGTTGCTGGATCTGATGCGCTGTTGGCAAAGTACATGTAAAGGTACACATTCTAGCTCCCAATCAGGGCTCGCCGGGGACAGGCCCCGGACGTGGCCTACAGTTTGTTATTGATCAGATACTGACGTTAACGAATGCGAATTTTCTTATGACGTCGTGTTTAGCAGGGATAAACAGTATGTGACTGTTTCCGGAACGAAAACGATCTATGAACAGGCCGACGCGCATTGCTATTGTCGACGATAACAAGGTCGATCAGAAGATCCTGAGAGCGGTTTTTGAAAGTCATGGCTATCAGGTGGAGAGTTGCCTGGACGGCGAGGCAGCCTTGGAAGTGATACCGCATTTCGCGCCGGATCTGATCATCCTGGATGTCCGTATGCCGGGTATCAGCGGTTACGACATTTGTCGCCGACTGAAGGAGATGCCCAACTGTCGTGGCATTCCTGTGGTATTTCTGAGCGCATTGACAGAATCGAAGGATCGCGTGGAAGGCTACATGGCCGGCGGAGTGGATTTTATTCCCAAGCCGATTGAGGTGAAGGAAGTGCTGGCCAGGATCCAGGTCCATCTGGAGCTTCGGCAGGCAGACTTGAAACTCGAGGAGCGAGATCTTCAGCTCGAACAAACAGTCGATGCGTTGCAGGAGGCCGAAAGAAGCGGCTCTGATACCAAAGCTCAACTGGCCCAGATGAAAGAGAATGAGCGCGAGCGGCTGATGATGGAACTCTCCGTCGATAACAGCGCAACAGTGACGACCTGGATTGGTCCTGATGGGCGATTCCTTTACGTCAACGATGCGGCCTGCCGGTTAACGGGCTATACACGGCACGAACTGCTGGGCTCTCACGTTTCGGACCTTGACCTGTCCCTGAACCCAGAGGAATGGGAAGAGGACTACCGGCGTTTCAGGGAATCGGTCACCACAAAAGTCGAAGCTCGAGGCCGTCGCAAAGACGGCTCTCTCTACGACGCGGGATTGTCTATTACCTTTCTGGAATACCAGGGGGAGGAGTTCCTGTTGGTCTTCATGGCGGACATTACCAATCGGCTCCGAGCGGAGAGGGAGATTCGCGATCTGAATCGAGATCTGGAAACTCGAGTGGAAGAGAGGACCGCGGCTCTGCAGGCCAGTGAGGGAAGAGCACGACTGCTGAAGGAAGTGGCCATCGCGACCAGCAGAGCGACCGGCCCGGACGATGCACTCCTGGCCGCCCTGGAGATCGTCTGCAAATACACCGGCTGGCCCGTGGGACATGTTTACTACGTCGATACGGAAGGCACCCTGGATCTGGCGCCCACCGATCTGTGGTATCTGGTTGAACCGGAAAGGTTCAACACTTTCGTAGAGATCACAGGGAAGACCAGGTTTCTTCCCGGGATTGGCTTGCCCGGCAGAGTTTTATCGAGTCACCAGCCTGCCTGGATCGTTGACGTCACAACGGACCCCAATTTTCCGCGAGCAAAGCTGGCACGAGACATTGATGTCCATGGTGCCTTTGGCTTTCCCGTTATCGTGAATGAGGAAGTGACGGCTGTGCTGGAGTTCTTTTCAGAGAAGTCGGAGAACCCTGACGAAGACCTGCTGGACTTTGTCGGTCAGGTCGGCCTTCAGCTTGGGCATGCCTTCGAACACAAACGGGCAGAGAGAGTGCTTGAAAGCAGCGAGGAGAAGTTTCGCGCACTTTTTGAGGGCTCACGAGACGCGGTAATGGTGTATGGACAGGACGGTGTCATCAATGGCAATGCGGCGGCTCTGGACATCTTTGGCCTCTCCAGCGTGGAAGAATTCCTAGGATTGCAGCCATGGGATCTATCGCCTCCGACTCAGCCTGGTGGTGAAGACTCTCACGTCAAGGGAGTTCGCATAATCATCCAAACCATTAAAGAGGGCAGCCTGTTCTTTGAGTGGGTCCATCGGCGGCAGGATGGCACGGACTTCCCCGCGGAGGTCTCGCTGTCGGCTCTTGAGCTTGAGGGCAAGCCGATCTTGCACGCTATCGTGCGCGACATCAGCGAGCGTCAAGTCGCCGAGGAACAACTACGTAAACTCTCCAGCGCGGTCGAGAGCAGCTCCGTTTCCGTCGTCATTACTTCACAAGACGGAACGATTGAATACGTCAACCCCAAGTTTTCGGAAGTCACCGGGTATTCTGCCGAGGAAGCGCTGGGCCAGAGCACGAGGATCCTGAATTCGGGTGTGCAGCCCAAGGAGTTTTATGTGGAGCTCTGGGAGACCATCGAATCGAACCGGGAGTGGCACGGGGAGTTCTGCAATAAAAAGAAGAACGGGGAGCTTTACTGGGAACACGCATCGATTTCGCCGATTCAGAATGATGCCGGCGAGATCACGCACTACGTTGCCATCAAGGAAGACATCACCGAACAGAAACACGTTGCTGGAGAGCTTGCCGGTGCCAAAAAGGCCGCGGAAGCCGCTAACCAGGCCAAGAGCATCTTCCTGGCAAACATGTCCCACGAAATCCGGACACCCATGAACGCCATCCTCGGCTTCTCACAACTGATGCAGCGGGACAGTTCCCTGTTGCCCGAACAGCGGAAGAATCTGGACACGATCATGCGCAGCGGCGAGCACCTCCTGGCTCTCATCAATGATGTTCTCGAAATGTCCAAGATAGAGGCCGGCAGGACTGAATTGAATCCGGAGATTTTTGACTTGCCTGCCATGGTCAAAGACATGGAATCCATGTTTCGAATCCGTACCGAGGCGGCCCGGATACGGCTGGATACTGCAACTGTCGGCGACCTGCCCATTTTCGTATATGGGGACCAGGGAAAAGTCCGACAGGTTCTTATCAATCTTCTGAGCAATGCGGTGAAATTCACAAAGGACGGCGGCGTCTCGTTGCGGGTTGCAGCGCGACTCGTGGCCGACGTTTCCGATCCGGCCACTTCCGAAACAGGACATGATGCACAAAGCCCGGATGCAGAGAGCGGCCACTGGTTGCAGGAGCTGAGGGAACGCGGGCCCGCTTACCGCATTATCGTCGAAGTTCAAGATACCGGCGTCGGAATTGCCAGTGATGACCTCCCCAAAGTGTTTGGCCAATTCGAGCAAACGGAGTCCGGCCTCAAGTCCGGTGGAGGAACAGGGCTTGGCCTGGTTATCAGCCGCGAGTATGCCCGCCTGATGGGCGGGGATGTCACTGTGGAAAGCAAACTGGGTGAAGGAAGCATCTTCCGCTTTGAATGTCTCGCCGGGGAGGGGGACGAGTCGGAGACAGAGGCCGACGAGGATGGGTGCACCGTCATCGGCATCGCGGCTGGCTCCCCGGACTACAAGGTACTGGTCGTCGATGATACAAAGGCTTATCGAGACCTGCTGAACCAACTGCTCTATGATGTTGGATTCCAGGTTCGTGGGGCTTCGGACGGGAAACAGGCCGTGCAGGTGTTCGACGAATGGACGCCGGACATCGTACTGATGGACATAACCATGCCGGTGATGGATGGGTACCAGGCGATTCAGAAGATCAAGGAGACCGCACAGGGAAAAGGTACTCCCATCATCGCCGTGACTGCGAGCGCCTTCGAAGACACTCGCCGCAAGGTCTTCCGTGCAGGTGCCGATGGATTTCTAGGAAAGCCCTTCCGACACGCTGAACTCTTTGAATCACTCCAACATCATCTTGACCTGGAATTCGTTTACCAGGATGCGACAGGCACGGCATCTCCCTCAAATGAGCAGACCGATGACGCCATACAGAACGCATTGGCAGCGCTGCCCGGGGAGCTTTTGCGCCGCATGAAGACCACGGTCGCCGAGGCAGACCTGGATGGTTTCCTCGAGTGCCTCGCCGAAGTCTCATCAAACGCTCTGATTGAACCGGGTGATAACGTTGACAAGTCTCAGGCAGATCGTTGGGCCGCACGCAGCATTACGGGGAATTCCTCCCTTCAACTTTTCGTAGCCGGATTCGTCAGAATTCGGAAGATTTCGCTTGCGCACGCCCGAATTCTGGCGAATCCGGCTACTCATGAATAATCCGGGCCCAGGATATCTGAAAGAAAATCCAGAGGAACAGAAATGAAAGACGATGAGTATCGAGTTCAAGTTTTACAGACCGGCCACATGCCCGAGGCGCCTTCGTGCGGAGTACGCGCCATGCAAGACCTCGGAGAGTGGGAGCCCTTCTGCTACACCATGCTCGTCGCCCGATCCTCCCGGCGGACCGTGGTGGTGAACGCCGGCTTTCCCGAAGACATCACGGAGCTGGTGGGATTCTTTAACCAGATACACCCGCGGTGCGTGCTTCAACGTGATGATGACGAGCGTGTCAAAGCTCAACTGGGGCGAGTTGGTGTAGACCCATCAGAAGTGGAATGCCTGATACTCAGCCCGATCGGGCCCTACTCGACGGGACGAGTTGATCTCTTTACGGAGTCAACGATATGCATCGGACGGACCGCATGGGTTGACTTCCATGCTCCTCCGGCCGGCATCCCCTCGAGCAATCCCTACGAGATCGTGTTTCCGACACATATCCTCCGCCGGCTGGTTGTCGAAGATCGTTCCCGCATCCGTCTGCTCGAAGATGAGGATGCGGTCTGTCCCGGGATACGCGTGTTTCGGACCGGCGCACATCATCCAGGCAGCATGGCGGTTACCATCAACACTTCACAGGGAACGCTCATCTATACCGATTCGATATTTTCTTATTCGAATCTGGAAAACAACATCCCCATCGGATGGTGCCGCAGCACCGAAGAGTTTTACCAGGCTGCAAATCGCATAAGGGAAGAGGCGGACATCTTTGTTCCGGCCTACGACCCGTCCGTCTTCGAGAAGTATGCCGATGGCGTTATCGTCGAGTGATGGAAACCTGAGTTGCGCCCTAAGACTTTTGAATCACTGCGACCGATGCTCGAGTCGGGAGTTCCGGATATCGCCGAACGACCATAGCCACATGAAATGCGATCACTGTACGGCAAACACGGCCGCGGCCATTTCTTGATCGGCATCTCTCTCTTTGTCCTTGAGATTCTTGACCAGCTTATTATCCTGATTCTCCGTCGACAGATTCGTCCTGGAGCTGAGGTAGGCGCTTACCGTGCCAGGAGCGATCCCGAAATCTCGGGATTGTCGAATTACCATCGCCGTCGTAATCGTAATCGGAAGTCGAAGCCTCGAACTATCCCGCTGGGTCGGGACGATTACGATTAAGATCACGAGTGGCGATCACGGCTGTTCTTAAGAGCACAAATGAGACCCAAATGAGTGAAGAGATTGGCCGGAGGAAGTTTATGAAGATGAACATGGCTGTAGGTCTCGGGATGGCTCTCGGGGAGCCATTCCGGCTCGGCTCCGATGAGGCCAAGACCATTCGGATCGGCGTGATCGGCATGGGCGGACGCGGCACCGGGCTGATGAGAACCCTGCAAGGAATGAAAGGCGTGGCGATCCGAGCCGTCTGCGACATCATTCCGGAGCGGGTGACCAGGGCCCAGAAGATCGTCGTGGCGGCCGGGCAGGACGCGCCGGAAGGCTACTCGGATGGCGACATGGCCTGGTCTCGGCTGTGCGGCCGGGACGACCTCGACGCGGTCATCATTGCCACGCCCTGGGAATGGCACACGCGCATGGCCGTCGGCGCCATGAAGGCCGGCAAGTACGCAGGGGTCGAGGTGCCGTGCTCCATAACCACACAGGAATGCTGGGACTTGGTGAACACATCCGAAGAAACTGGTGTGCCTTGCATGATGCTCGAGAACTGGAGCTTCCGCAGTGACAACCTGGCGGTCTTGAACATGATCCGGCAGGGGTTGTTTGGGGAGATAGTCCACTGCCACTGCGCGCACTCGCACGACTGTCTGGGCCATTGGTTCTTCGGACGGGCGAGGCCCTGGGCGGGCAAGTACCTGACCACGCACAACTGTGACCTCTACCCGACGCACGACCTGGGTCCCGTCCTGAGCTGGATGAACATCGGCTGCGGTGACTACTTCGACTACATCACCTCGACCGCCACCGATCCCTTTGGGCCGAAAGATTACTTCACGCGCAAGCACGGGCCAGACCACTCGCTCGCCAAACAGAAGTACACACAGGGAGACATCGTCTCCAGTGTGGTCCGCACCAAGAAAGGCAAGACCATCGTCATCAACTTCGACATGCAACTGCCTCGTCCGTACGACAACCGCTGGATGATCCAAGGCACACGGGGCATTTACAATGAGCAGCGGAACGCAGTCTACATCGATGGTGTCAGCCCCGGCCGGGAAGCCTGGGAGCCCTTCGAGCCGTACCATCAGACCTACAGGCACAAGTGGTGGGAGGCGCCGCGGTCCGGTGGGGGACACGGCGGAACCGACTGGCTCGAGCTGAAGCTGTTCGTCGATGCCGTGCGCAACAAGACGCAGACCCCGCTCGATGTCTACGAGTCGGTGACCATGAGCTGCATCTTTCCGCTCTCCGGGGAGTCTATCGCAAAAGGCAGCGCGCCAGTGAAAGTACCGGACTTCACCCGTGGGAAATGGGAGACGCGGAAGCCCTCCTTCGCGCTGGACGACAGAACCTTTGTGGTCCCGGGCGCTCCGCAGGTCGTCCGCAGGGAGGATGGGATGTTCGAGCAGACTCTCAGGCTCGGTGTGGACAAGGCCAAGGTGGACCTGCGGGGAGTAAAGGTCCGTTTCACGGGAGGACCCACGCCGTACTCCCGTTGGCCGGCGACCGGCACCCAGCCTTATTACTGCCTCTTCTCCGAAGGCGACTGGGGGATCGACGTCGTCGTGCCCAAGGGCACCACCGGCGAGGTTGCGGTGTACGCGTACGACCCGGAGGGGCTGCGCAAGCAGACGGTGACATTCCAGAACCGGGCGCCGGTTAGACTCGACGACTTCAGCAAGGGCGCCTGGGTCAAGCACGCCTTCACGGCCGCGGATAGTGCGGATGGTATCCTGAAGCTGGCCGTGAAGAGGCGAGGCGAGGGCAACTGCGTTCTATCCAAGCTCAGGATCGCCATTGCCGAAAACAAGTGACGCGCCTCTGTGGGCGACCCCAGGCCGCTTCCCAAATGGCAAATGCAAATGAACGCAGATGAAGGACCGACCCCAGACATGCCCCAATCCCTGCGAAGTCGTGTTTCCTGCAAATATCCTCCGCCGGCTGGTTGTCGAAGATCGTTCCCGCATCCGACTGCTCGAAGATGAAAATGCGGTCTGTCCTGGAATACGCGTGTTTCGGACCGCTCATCTATACCGATTCGATTTTTTCTTATTCGGACCTGGAAAACAAGATCCCATCGGATGGTGTCGCAGCACGGAAGAGTTTTACCAGGCTGCGAATCGCATAAGGGAAGAGGCGGACATCTTTGTTCCGGCCTACGCCCCGTCCATCTTCGAGAAGTATGCCGATGGGGTTATCGTCGAGTGATGGAAACACTGCTGTGAAGCATGAGTCTGTTCATGAACAGTTTTGACATCAACTGCATGCTGGGACCGACGAGCACGAACCGCGAGCCGAGCTTTCGCACGGCCGAAGCGTTGCTGGCAGAAATGGACCGGATTGGGATCGCCGACGCTCTTGTCTACGCCAGTCAGGCCCGGATGGCCCATCCGTCGGACGGAAATGCCAGGATTCTCGAAATGACGCGGGGCCACTCTCGCCTGCACGCGTGCTGGGTGGTCATGCCCCCTGGTACAAGGGAACAGCCGGAGCCGAGAGCCTTCGTGGAGCAGATGAACGCCCGCGGCGTCCGCGCTGTCAGGATGTTTCCTGAAGAGCACAGGTACCCGCTGGTGGAGCGCGCATTGCGGCCCTTGTTGGCGGAGTTGGCCGAGGCAGGCATTCCGCTGCTGATCGACACCGGGCGCACGAGCTGGAATCAGATCAGGTTGGACTGGCGGGAAATCTTCGCCATTGCAGAAGCACACCCCGCGCTGCCGCTGGTACTGCTTCGCGAAGGAGGTACGACGCAGCGCGCATTGTTCGGGCTCTGGGACGAATTCCCGAGCATCCACCTCGATACGTCCTACATCCAGGAGTCGCGAATCGTTGAAGAGGTCACGGAGCGCTTCGGCCACGGACGCCTGCTTTTCGGGACGGGGATGCCGGCTTACGATCCTGGAGGGCCGATGGCGCTCGTGCAGGGCGCGCAGATTACACAAGAGCAGCGCGCCGACATCGCAGGGAATAACCTGAGGCGACTGATTGGTCTTCCTGCAAAGGAAGCTGAGAAACATGACTGGCCCTGTGGCCCCGGGCGATTCCAGGTATTCGATGTTCATGGGCATCTCGGGCTCTGGGAACGGAAATACACCTGCGACCGGACGGCCGAAGACGTCGTAGAGCGGATGGACCAGGTGGGAGTTGAACGGTGTGCCGTCAGTGATATTCAGGCCGTCGGACCAGACTTCCGCGCGGGGAACGACCGGGTCGGCGCGGCGGTGGAAGCCTTTCCGGACAGGCTGGTGGGTTACGTCGTTTACAATCCAAACTACGGGCTGGAGATGGCTGACGAGATGAAGCGCGGGTTCGACGAACTGGGATGTCGGGGGATCAAGTTCCACTGTACCCTTCACGATACGGCCACGGAGGATCCACTTTACCGTCCAGGCTTCCGGACGGCACAACAACAGGGCTGTCCAATCCTCTGTCATGGCCACCTGGGGCCATCCCCGGAGTTTCTGATGCAGATACTGGCTGACCATCCGGACGCGAAGTTCATCTATGCTCACATTGGAGGGGGGACCCGAGAAGGGCTCAAGCCCTTTATTGATGTGGCCCATGCACGGCCGAACCTGTTCTTCGACCTGGCCGGATCGGGAATGCCCCGGGGCGCTCTGGCCTGGGTTGTCGATCAGGTCCCACCCACGCAGGTCGTCTACGGCTCAGACTTTCCTCTGAACGGGTTCACCTTCCAACTCGGCCGGGTACTGCATGCCAACATTGCGGACACCTTGAAGCGCCTTATTCTGTGGAGCAACGCTGCCGGGATATTCGGGCTGTAAAGAATGGCGCAGCGTAGAGAAGCTGCGCATCGCATCTACCTGCTTTAATGGAGATATTGAATCATGGCGATGATCCCCCTGGCTTTTGACGGCGGCCCCCGGGCCGTTACAGCGCCCATGAACGATGCATGGGAGACGGTGAGCGACCTCGAAAGAAAAAATGTCAACGACGTCCTGGATCATTTCGGCGACGCGTACGCTTCATTGGATAAGTTTGAGGAAGAATTCCGTGAATTTGCCGGCACGAAGCACGCCCTCAGCATGTGCAACGGTACAGCCACGGTACATTCCGCGATCTTCGCGGCGGGAGCGCGCGTCGGCAGGGAAGTGATCGTCCCTTCGGTCACCTGGCATGCGAGCATTACGCCCATCTTGCACTGCGGGGCCACCCCGGTCTTCTGCGAAGCCGATCCCGAAACCTTTTGTGCCGATCCGGAAGACGTCAGGAAACGAATTACAGACCAAACGTGCGCCATTCTGGTTACGCACGTTTATGGGAATCCCGCAGACATTGACGCTTTTCTTGACATCGTTGAGGGAACGGAGATCAAACTGATCGAGGACGCCTCTCACGCGCACGGGGCGTTGTGGAATGACAGGCAGGTCGGCTCCATCGGTCATATCGGATGCTTCAGTCTCCAGGCGAGCAAAGCCATTAACGGAGTGGAGGCCGGCGTAGCCATAACCGACGACGATGAGCTCTACGACCGAATGCTGGCGCTGGGCCAGTACGGCAGGTGCCAGAAGTTATATGTCACCGACCAGTTCAAAGACCTGCGCGGCATGGGACTGGGAGTCAAGTACCGAGCGAATCCCCTCGGCATCGCGATGGCACGGGCCCAGTTGGAGCGCCTTCCCGGCGTGAACGAAAAGCGGCTCGCATGGTTCGATCGACTCGACCAACTGCTCGAGCCGGTCAAAGGGATCTCTCCTCAAAAGGTCTATCCAAGGGCAAAGCGAGGCGGGCTCCTGCTCTACACCGGCTGCATTGATCCCGAAGAGATCGGGGCTCCCGTCTCGGCCATCCTGAAGGCGCTCGTAGCCGAAGGCGTGGCTACAAAGCCGGAGATTGCACCACATGGCTACGGTGCGATGCACCTCGAGCCACTGTTCTGCAAATTCCCCTTCGAAAATCTTGGAGGCCCCTGGGCGGACCTCTCTGCTGATGTGAGGCGACCCATGGAACGCGGCTCTCTCCCTGTGAGCGAGCGCATCCACGATACGTGTTTCTGGCTGACCACGCCGGTGGACCCCAACCCCGACTGGGTGGAACAGACTGCCGAGGCCTTCCGCAAGGTCGTATCCCACGGGGAACGTCTTGCGAAAATGGAAATCTGAAATGCACACCAAAACCTTTGAATCACTGCGACCGATGCTCGAGTCGGGAGTTCCGGAGATCGCCGAACGACCGGGGCTGCTTTACGCCTCGTCGGAGCTTGAATCGGCTCTGGAGCGGCTGCAGGCCCAGCCTGAGATATGGGGTCAGATTCTCGGTGACGCGGAACGGACGCTTAATGACCCCGACCTCTTCACCGTTACGGAACCTTACTATTCTCTGGGGAAACTGGGATGTTTGACCGCGGCAGAGATGGTTCAGCCACAGGAACGGCAACGTGAAGCGGTCCTCAAACTGCTGCGTGTTTTTATCGAGAGGCCGCGCTGGGTGGCCCATGTCCATGGCCACATGAAATGCGATCACTGTGCGGCAAACACGGCCGCGGCCATGACGCTGGCTCTTGAAGCTCTCGGCCCCGAGCTCTCTCCCGAGGATGAGGAATTCATCACCAACGGCATTTATGAAAAGTGCCTCCGTTCCTTCCTCGAATCCTGTGAGGAACGGTCCGAATGGTGGGCCCTGCGGGACCATCCGTACAACTGGAGAATCATGACGTGCGGCGAGGCCGGTCTTGCTGCTCTCGGGCTGAGGAACTTGCCCAATCGCCTCCGAATCATTGAGTTCGGCCTGGAGGGGGTTGCGGACATCCTCGATCGCGTTCCCGCGGAGGGCGATTGGGAAGAAGGACCCGGCTACTGGTCGGCGACCCTCTTCTACGGCCTGCGATTCGCCCTCGCGCTTCGTCGGCTCACCCAGGGAGGGCTGGACCTGTTCCAACATCCAGCTCTCGAGACCAGCGCAGATTACTTCATTGACACCGCTCTGCCCGACGGCTCCGTTTTCAACTATGCGGACAACGTGCCAACCATCAGCCCGACGCCGTTGCTGTTACTGGCACGGGAGAATCGTCTCGAACACCTGGTATGGACCGCCCGTAAAATGGACCGCCAGAGCATCTGGGATGTCCTTTTTGACGACCTGTCCCTGTCATCGGGCGTCCCCGAAGGTCGGCCCATGGCAAAGGTCTTCCCCACCACGGGCATTGCCGTCGCCCGCAGCGACTGGTCCGAAGAAGCCATGTTCGTTGGCCTCAAATCAGGGCCGACTGAGGTAGGTCATTCCCATCTCGATATTCAGTCCTTTGTCGTCTCCAAGGGAGGCACCCGTCTGATCACCGATTCCGGTATATGGCCTTATGCGCACTTCCTCGGCTTCTTTGACAGCACCGGCCCCAGATGGGATTTTGATGCGAACGGGACTGTCG
>Ga0207984_1000326_pt1 | contig 30120 bp, 20 predicted proteins | sample ETNtaG_30_FD_185760 | JGI IMG/M metagenome (GOLD analysis project Ga0207984, IMG submission 185760) | Marine microbial and viral communities from oxygen minimum zone, Eastern Pacific Ocean - ETNP201306PF43B (SPAdes) (version 2) | ecosystem: Environmental > Aquatic > Marine > Oceanic ...
CAATCCCAATTGCTGGAGGCGAGCACGAGTACACCTCGGCCGCATTTAAAGAGATCATCGACCAGCGCCTCCACCAGGTGGTGCAGCCGGACATCTGCTGGTGCGGCGGCCTGACGGAGGTGCTCCGCATTTACGAACTGGTAAAAGGAACGGACATTCGCATCTGCCAGCATCGAGGTTCAGAGGTGTGGGGACTCCACGCAATTGCCGCGGAAGAGGAGCACCCGCTGGCAGAGTCAGGGCGGCCCTGGATGCATTTCGTCAAAGGACAGCCGAAAATCAGTAACGGCTTAATCTGTCTGCCCGAAAAGCCCGGGTTTGGGGTCTGGTTTGATGAGTAGTGCGTAATACGTAATGAGTAATGAGTAATGAGTAAGTGCGGGCTTTCACATCCGGTTTAGTTTCGTGGCCGGATCGGGCGCTCAATTTCGACAGCGACTGATGAGGATATGAGACTTACTCATTACTCATTACTCATTACTCATCACTCTTCACTCGATATTTCTCCGGCATCTCGTTGTTGAATTGTTCAACCGTCATCCCAGGCAACCCTCGCCTGAACCACACGTGACCTGTGCCAATCAGGCCGGCAATCGGAATACGCAGGACAATGAAGGCGATGAAGATTGCCCGGCAGATCTTGCGTCGATTGTTCCAGTACCTCTCAATGAGAAAAGCAACGGGCACACACGCCGCAGGTAAGCCGATGACCATGTGCCAGCTCTGCATCGTCACAGGTGAAAGGCAGGAAGCAACAAACATGGAGATGAGCATGACCAGGCAATACCACGCCAGCCACTTCATCCCTCCGTCCCCAGACTCCTTGCCCTCTGCCTCTCTGTGCTCTTTCCTGAAAAACTGGTGGAAATAGAGGAATGACGCCAGAAAGCCCAATCCAATCGATGCCAGCGCCATCCAATTCAAGACACGTGCAATCAGACTGATCGCACTGTTTGCCGATGTTCGGTCTGCCCAGGCGTCTGAGAAAAAGATGGTCTTGGTCAAAACCCGGCCAACATCCATCGAGCTGAACCTGGCCCAATAAACGAGGGTTTTCAGGGGCGGATACATTTTGACCAGACTGCGCCCGATGTATGAGTGTTTGGGTGCCACACCAGTGGTGGCGCCAGCTTTCGCCTCCAAAGCCATCGGGATCAGCGTAAGGCCGCCAATCAGCAAGCCGATCACAACCGCAACATAGTGAACTTTGATGAGCTTCTTGGCGAAGAGGAAAAAGGACGCCAGCCACAGAATCAGGAACTGCCCGTGCACCTGGGGGGTAACCGCTCCCAGCACCCCAAGCATCAGCGAGGGTAACAGCGAAGGCCGGGTCGACAGCTTGAAGCACGCCCAGAGATGAACAGCGCTGAAGAAATAGAAGTACGAAGGCTCCCACATGATCGACCCGTGATAGAGCCGCCAGGGCGACAGCCAGTAAAGGGACATGAACGCCACCATAAATCTCAGCCCCATCGTCTTGAACATCACTTCAGCCAGAAAGAGCAGCGAGAGAATATGCAGCAGGCTGATGACGACGATGGGAGCTTTGTAGTGTGGTACAACAATCAACGGAGCGCCCAGAAGTATCTGGAGCATGCCACCTGGGATTCTGCCGCCACCGGACATCTTTTTGGAGGTCGGCTTGAGAGTCCGTTCTTCCGCAAAACGGATCCCAACCCTCATCAGCCCGACCTGGTCTCCGCCCACCCAGACTCTGGAAAACAGAAACGCCTGCAGTGCAAGCCCGAGCACCATGACTGCTATAAGCACATGGCACATTTTCTTGTCCTTGCCCAGAGCGTCTCGGATTTCTTTAAGACCCATGGGCGCTCCGCGGCAAGAAGACGGTTGGTTCGAAGACCCGCATCACTTCCTCGTGAAGAGTGCAAAGTACTTCTGCTCCGCCCTCCGCAAGACGGGCAGTTCGGCCGGCCATCCGTTCACCCATCGCAGGCCATCCGTCGGGTGGCTGATGTGCGCTAGAAACCGATCCGCATCCAGCGCTTCACCCAGTGTTGCGATGTCTGCCGCTTTGGGATCATCCAGGTCCGCAAATATACGGACCTCCGTCTCATCAACACTATTCAGAGAAATATCTGCGGCCCCCGGACTGAACGCGACAGTCGTCCTGAATCGGCTCGGCCATTGTGAAAGGCACTTCAACGCGAGCGTTCCACCGCTTCCGAAACCAAGAAGATGAAGATTTTCCCCGGCCGCCCCTGAGCCCGAATTCGCCAGCTCATCCAGCAAGCGTTCCACTTCAGAAACGTCATCAGACTGGACTGCGCAGACATGGAGCCCGCGTCTGCTGAGACGTTCGGCTTCCTGCACGACCGATGTCCATTGGACGTCATTCGGAGCGAAGAGCAGCAGGAAAGGTAATCCATCGGACAACTGATTGCAGGCCCGAACGTGCTTGACTGGAGCGTCCGATTCTTCGACGAAGAACTCCGGTTCAGGCGCCGGCGACCCCGGAGGATGTTGACGCATCCTTTGTTGAAAGCCCAGCCCGAATTCGGGCGGCGACATCAGGAACGGGCCATCCTCGTGCCTGGCCTCCAGAAAGAAACACATCTGTTGGAGGTCTTCGGCGGACACCTCCAGTTCGCCGATGTAATACTCCTTGAAAGTCTCGTAAATCTTCCGCAATTCGAGTCTCTTGTAGAAGTACGCTCCGTCATTCGAGTACATCAGGTGAACGTATTCGAGGGGCCAAGAAGTATCAGGCGTGGCGCGAAAGATCAGTTTGCCATTCTCATATAGCCAGGAGAGCAGCGGTGTCGCAGGCATCGCAGCCTTTTCGTGCAAGTGACAATCGATGGCCGACTGCATGGCCGCGTTCATTCTGCGATTCGCTTCTTCCCGATTGTCATACGTGTCGACCTCGGGCCGGTCGGCTCCGAACAGGCCATGATCCCAATCCGGCACGAGACAGAGGCTCATACCGCCGGGCACTGCATCCCAGAAAGTCTTCACCGTGTAGATCGGAAAGTATTCGTCCTGCGCACCGAGAATCAGCATCACCTTCCCGTGTTGTGCCCGACCGAAATGAATAGGATCGCCGTGAATGGAGAACGCACGAAATTTCGGCGGAATGCCCTGTGAGCCGTCCTCGTGCTGATAGAGATGATTCGCCCACCCGTCATGATCGAACGCGGTCAGGATATCCCCACAGGTCGCCCGGGGCACCGCCAGCGCGATGCGCGAGTCAACACCGTTCGCGATGAGCGTCATCGTGCCTCCTCGTGAGCTTCCGGTCAGTCCGATGCGGTCAGCCCTTACTTCCGGCAACTGCTGCAGATAAGTAATCGCTCTCAGACTGTTGGTGACATACTGAATCATCCAGCCGTCACGCATGTCTTCGGACAGATCCAGCCATGCCTGGTTGTAGCTGTCAGGCGGGCCGTTCGAATCGCCCGTACCGACGCGGTCGATGGCCATGGTGACGACATTGTGCTGGCGACTGAACGCATCCGCGGCGTCCATCTCACCCGACCCGAGAACCATGGCCGGCAGCGGCACATCGGATTCAGGGATGGCCACGTGCGCGGCGATGCGGACCTTCTCTCCCCTGAATTCATGTGAGGTATAAATGAGCTCGCGACGGAGGACCTTGTCGTCTTCGTACTCGGCGGTTTCCTCAGATCGAATCCGTACCTCCAGATCCGCTTCGCAGATTTCATCAAGGGGGAAGAGATCGTGAGGAACTATGGAAGAGGGATCGTACTTAAAGAATGTGGTGGGCATGAGAGACCTGTGTGCCGATTAAACTCACTATGTGCGCGTCCATTCTATTCATCCATCGGTCGCGACACCTAACAGGTTTCGGCACATTCCGTGAAACGAGACTTCCTGGCTCTGGCGGGCATAATGATGACTCTTTCAATGATCAGCGGAAGAAATCCGAATCGACCTCCGCGCGGCGAAGTACGACCCCGAACAGGAAGTCCATTTGCGCCGAAGCGGTGCTATCCTCGAATCTCGCGTAGACTGAGATATCTCGACTCGAAAACTACTCATGAACACAATCGATAAGTCAGCTCACTGCATTCTATTCGTCTGCATACTCTTTCCTTCAGTCTCTTCGGAACCCTCCCTGCCCAAGCTTGAACGGCCAACCCTCAAGTGCCTGGGCGTGCACTGGCTGGTGAAAGGGCCGAATAGCCAGAGGGCGCGCATTCAATTCAATTACCGCAAGAATGGCGAAGAAGAGTGGCAGCGCGGTCTGGATTTATTTCGAATCGAGACAGCCGCAATCAAAGGACAGAAGCCGCCTGCCGGCTCGACGCTCTACGCCGGCAGCATCTTCAATCTCGAAGAAGATACCGAGTATGAACTCGAGCTGACCTTGCGGCTGCCGAACCGGAAGCCGCTCGTTCATAGCATGGTTTCCCGCACGCGTGCCGAGCCAAAGGCTTTTGAAGGGGGACGCAAGTTACACGTCGTGCCCGGCAATGGCGGCGGCCGAGGCACGAGACAGGAGCCATTCCAGGGCCTTGCGGCTGCAGATAAAGCGGCGAAGCCCGGCGACATTATTCTCATCCACAAAGGTGATTACATTGGGCTTGCCACATTCAAATCCAGTGGTGTGCCGGGCAAGCCAATCGTCTGGCGCGGCGGCATTGATGGCGAGGTCATTCTTGACGGTACTGGCGATGCCGAAAAGATGTCATCGCGCACTATCACTGCCTCGAATATCCATGATGTCCACTTTGAAGGTCTCACTGTTCGGCGTGGAAAGTTCCTTATCGTGTGCCATCGCTCCAAACGCATCGTGCTGCGGTATTGCCATCTCAAGGAATGCGATTACGGCTTCACCTGCACGAACAATGCCGGCGGCAGAATCACCAACGATTTTTATATCGCGGACAACGTGATCGAAGGGCCCAGCGCCTGGCCGCGTACCAAGGGCATCGAGAGCGCACGCGGGATCCAGGTGACCGGCAACGGACATGCCATCTGTTTCAACCGCATACGAGGTTTCGCGGACGCCATCGATACTTTCACCGGCCCCGAGTGCGCAGCCATCGACATATACAATAACGAAATCAGCGAGATGACCGACGACGGCATAGAGATGGATTACTCACAGCGGAATACTCGTTGCTTCAACAACCGACTGACGAATGTGTTCCAAGGCATCAGTACCCAGCCAGTGCATGGAGGCCCGGTCTACATCTTCCGTAATGCGATGCTGAACGTGGTTGCCAGCACATTCAAAATGAACAACTCGCCCAGCGGCGCACTCATGATTCACAATACCGCCGTCAAGAAAGGAATGGCCCTGGTTCAGTTTTCCGGGGCAACTGTCAGGAATACGTTCTATCGCAACAACCTCTTCATTGGCACGGCCGGCAATTACGCGTACGAAAACACGAGCCCGATGAAGAACTGCGATTTCGATTACGACGGTTTCGGCGGCGGCCCGTTCAAGCTCTTCATGAAATGGAACGGCGTGCGCTACAAATCAATCAAAGACCTGAGGAGCAAATGCCCCGTTTACAGAAACTGTATTTCGGTAGAGGCGGCCGGTTGTTTTGCCAACGGCCTCCGGGCCCCGCAGGATGCGAAGCAGAGATTCGCCACAGATTCTAACGACCTGCAATTGCATGCTGATTCCGGCGCCGTCGATCGTGGCGTTATCCTGAATGGCATCAACGATGATTTCACAGGCAAAGCACCCGACCTTGGTGCTTATGAATTCGGCAAGCCGATCCCGCATTACGGGCCGCGGCCGAGAGAATAGAATTGAATCTGCTGAATTAAGTGGCGATTAGCTTTCCTGTAACTCTGAGTAATCACGAATCATCAGAATGACACACAACGTTGTACTGATTCCAGGTGACGGCATCGGCCCTGAAGTGAGCTGCGCAGCCCGCAAAGTGGTGGAAGCTACCGGCGTAAGAGTCGACTGGATGGAGCTCGAAGCGGGCGGCGAAGTCGCCGGCAGATACGGCACCCCTCTGCCTCAGGAAACTCTGGACGCGATAGTAAAAACTGGGATTGCCCTCAAAGGACCGATTGCCACGCCCATTGGATCCGGGTTCGCGTCTGTGAATGTTCAGTTGCGGAAGACGTTTGACCTCTACGCGAATTTCAGGCCTGCGAAGAGTCTGCCCGGTGTGCCGTCACGTTATGAAAATGTCGATCTCATCGTGGTACGTGAAAACACCGAAGGTCTCTACAGCGGTCTGGAACACATCGTCGTGCCCGGCGTGGTTGAAAGCCTGCGCATCGTGACTGAAAGAGGTTCCGAGAGGATCATTCGTTTCGCATTTGACACGGCTGCCCGGCTCGATCGGCGTAAGGTCACCGTGGTGCACAAGGCGAATATCCTGAAGCTCAGCGACGGTCTCTTTCTTGAAGTGGCACGCAAGGTTGCGCGAGATTTTCCACTGATCGAATACGAAGAGGCCATCGTCGATGCTACTGCCATGAAGCTGGTGCTCGACCCGCATGGACTCGACGTGCTGGTGATGGAGAACCTGTTCGGCGACATCATCTCTGATCTGACGAGTGGGCTCGTCGGCGGGTTGGGCATGTCTCCAAGTGCAAACATCGGCGAGAAGTACGCTATCTTCGAAGCGGTCCACGGCTCAGCCAACGACATCGCCGGCAAGGGCATCGCCAACCCGACCGCTCTCATCCTGTCGTCCGCCCTCATGTTGCGGCATCTGGGAGAGACCCAAGCGGCGGATGCGATTGAAAGCGCCGTCCGCGCGGTCATGAAGGAGGGAGCGGCATTGACAGGCGATCTTGGAGGGAATGCGGGCACATCGGATTACGTGGACGCCATTGTGGCAAAGATGTGATAGCCCTTCCGGAGGAGGATGCCTTGCACCAACACTGCGAGCTTTGCAGACGCCGGAAGCCGCTCACATTTCATCATCTCGTCCCCCGCACCCTTCACAGCAATCGCTGGTTTAAGAAGAACTTCACCCGGGAGCAGATGCAGCAAGGGCTGAATCTCTGCAGTTCGTGCCACCGAACCGTTCATAAGTTTCTGACAGAGAAGGAGCTCGGCCGGAACTACAACACCCGTGAAAAGCTGCTCGAGCATGAGAAAATCGGGTCGTTTGTGAGATGGGTTGCCACGCGCAGGAATGCCTGACGCAACCCTCGTTGTCCAACCTAGTGGCGCGACCTATAATCCCGCTACTTTGCCGTCTACAGGGGAACAAAATGTTGGAAAAGAGGCTTGGCTTCGTGGGAGCAGGACAGATGGCCGAGGCTCTGATGCGGGGCATTATCGAATCCGGGCTCAGCTTGCCCGAGCACATGATGGCGAGCGATGTAGACCAGCAGCGCCTGGAATTCATCCAACAGGTTACTGAAGTCGAGACCACCACTGACAGTGGCCAGGTGGCAGAGCACAGCCAGATTCTGATCCTTGCGGTCAAACCCAACATCATTCCGCTCGTTCTGCCCGACCTGCAGCCTTTTGTGAACGATGAGCAACTGATCATCTCGATCGCTGCCGGCGTCACTCTTCAGATTCTCGAGAGTGGGCTGCCCGGAGCGCGAATCGTTCGAGTGATGCCGAATACCCCCTGCCTAGTGGGCGAGACCGCGGCGGGCTTTGCCCTGGGGCAAAACGCGGATGCCGCGGATGGTCAGACTGTCGAGCGGCTGCTCTCTGCGGTGGGCCGGTCTTACCAGCTTGATGAGAAGCTGCTGGATGCGGTGACCGGATTAAGCGGAAGCGGCCCGGCCTATGTTTACATGGTGATCGAAGCGCTGGCAGACGGGGGCGTCCGAATGGGGCTTCCCCGGCCGATTGCCCAGGAGCTGGCCGCGCAGACACTCCTTGGATCGGCGAAGATGGTGCTGGAGACCGGCAAGCATCCGGGCGCGCTGAAAGACATGGTCGCTTCTCCCGGGGGGACAACCATTGCGGGTATTCATGAGCTTGAGAGTGGAGGTCTGAGGGCTGCGCTCATCAACGCGGTGCGGGCCGCAACTGAACGCTCGCAGGAGCTGGCACAATCATGAGCGAGAGCGGAAACCGTTGCGACCCGATCATTTCAGACCATTCAGCAAACGGGGAGGATTGAACCATGAGGATGTCGCCCATTCTCAAGGCGCTGAATGTGTTCGGCAAGGCGAACATCTACCTGAAGAGATGTTTCTCCGCCCATGCCACCGAAAAGAAGTTCAGGTGGGCCGTTCACGAAGCCACTCGCATCATGGTCCCAACGACTCTTCGCGATGCCGAGGATGAGGCATTTGATGTCGTGCCAAATGTCGGCGTCCCCGATCAGGGAACTCTCAAGAAGAAACTGCCATCGAGGGTAAGTCAGTATTCCAGATACGGGAGCGGCGTGAATGTAGCCTCTGACCTTTCACAGGAAGATGTGGAGAAGAGCATCGAGAAGAATCTGCGCAAGGAGGGCTTTCGCGTACATCTCATCACCGCGAGCGATTTTACCAAGCCGGATGTCTTTCGTTTTTTCAGCGTCAGCCGATCTGAAGGTGGCTTTATTACCACCGATGGCCATTTCAGCTATCACGTCATCTCATTTCGGGCGTACGGCCGGATCGATGAAACGACTTACTATATGGTCGAAGGGGCCGGCTATCGGAAGGACGCGTTCTGAGCCACCCATTGCGGCACTCAACCCCACTGCTAAAATCCGCGGCAAACTGAGATGGCATGAAAACGCTCTGCAAGGCCGCAAGAGCCAGGCAGACGCTCACAGGATTTTCAAATGATTGAAAGACGAAAAACCCGCGAGGTGCGCATCGGCGATATCGGAGTTGGTGGTGAGCAGGAGATTCGGGTGCAGTCCATGACGAGCTGCCATACTTGGGATATCGAGCAGACCCTGGACCAGGTGCGACGGCTGGAGGCCGAAGATTGTGAACTGATCCGGGTAACCGTAAACGACAAGAAGGCGCTCGAAGCTTTGCCCGAAATTAAGAGGAACATGAACGTCCCGCTCATCGGGGATATTCATTTCAATTACCGGATGGCGCTCGGCGCAGCGGAAGTGGTGGACAAGGTTCGTGTCAACCCCGGCAATATCGGCGGTTACGATCGGCTGAAGGAAGTTGTCAACAAATGCAGAGACAGGGGCGTCGCCATGCGCATTGGCGTCAACGCCGGCTCTCTCGAAAAAGAATTTATCGAAAAGTACGGATGGCCCACACCGGAAGCGATGGTTGACAGCGCTGTCCGTCACGTCGAGTACTGCGAGGGGCTGGGGTACACCGATCTCGTCGTCTCGCTCAAGTCGAGCGATGTCCAAACAGCGGTAAAGAGCTACCAGCTCTTCTCGCAGCAGTGCGATTATCCCATCCATCTGGGCATCACTGAGGCCGGCAAGGGCAACTACGCCATGGTCAAATCATCAGTCGGCATTGGCGCTCTACTCCTGCAGGGAATTGGTGACACCATTCGATGCTCCATGGTCGGCGATCCTGTCCAGGAAGTGCCCGTCGTATGGAACATGCTCAAGTGTCTGGGCATCCGCATTCGTGATCCCGAGATCGTGGCCTGCCCGAGCTGCGGCCGCATCGAGATCGATCTCGAAAAACTAATCGAGGATGTTGAAGAACGTCTGAACGGCGTGAAAACACCCGTCAAGATCTCCGTCCTCGGCTGCGTGGTGAACGGCCCGGGTGAAGCCCGCGAGGCTGATATCGGTGTTGCCGGCGGAAAGGGTGTCGGCTATCTGTATCGGCGGGGAGTCCAGGTGCGCCGGGTCGGCGAAGACGAAATCGTCGATGCCGTGGTGGAGGAGCTTCAAAACTGGGACGAGAACGGCAACTTCATCGGCGAAGACGTTGGCGAGACGCACCATAGCGAGAAATCACAGGCAGCAAAAAAACAGGAAGATCTGTTCCCCATCCTGAACGCGTAGTTGGGAAGACGTCGAAGAGATCTTTACGGATTCTGCGCTGTCGTGGAAGGGCGCGCGTGAGTAAACCCGTGGCGACAGGCTGCCAGCCTGTCAGCCCAACGAAGTGTGATTGTGAGAATCAAGAATCAATGACCAGTTCTAACAAACAAACCATAGAAGCTACGAAACTCGGCGGTACAGCCCTGTGCTCTCTTTTGAGCCTCGTGATTACTTCCTCCGCCTTCGCTGAGGAAATGACTTTTTTTGTCCGCGGCGGACAGCCTGTTCTCATTAAGGAGCGAAAAGGAAACTGGACAACAGAAGACGGTTTCATCTATGCCCAAGGAACAACAACTCGCCTGACTGCAGGTATGGGTATTGGCAAAGGCGATTTCAGGATTAGCGTCCGGCTTAAACTGATTGGCATGAAGAGTAGCGCGGCCGCGCTCATGATGGGTCGAAATTACTTCGGCTTCGAGGGCGCCCACGGCAAGATGTTCTTGACCGGGACGATGTTTAAGGCGTACGGCACCCCCATCGGTGACCCGACGGCTTTCATGACCGACGGCAAGCCCTTCACTTTCGTTGCTGAACGCAAGGGCACAAAGCTCTCCTTCTTCATTGATGAGAAACTCGTCCATGAACTGAGCGTAACGGACGAAGCGATGGGCCCCGTCAGCCTTCTGCCTTGGCGTGCGACCATGCACGTTGAGCAGTTCTCCGCGTCTGGAAACTTGAACGAGAAACTGACCGAGCCACCGAAGCCCAAGCCTTACGTGATGAAGGATGTGAAAGGCGTCACTAAGACCCGGTTGTTGCCTCCACGTAAGGGGAATCCGAGGAATAGCGAAGGTGATTTCATCAGACTCGAGGATGGCCGGATACTGTTTGTTTACACCCATTTCTTTGGCGGCGCAGGTGACCATTCTCCCGCACGACTGATGGGCCGTTTTTCCGGCGATGGAGGGAAGACCTGGAACGACAAAGATACTCTTATTGTCGATCGGGAAGGCGACATGAACGTGATGTCCGCCTCGTTATTGCGGCTGCACAATGGCAACATCGCGCTCTTTTTTCTCCGCAAGAATTCCATCACCGATTGCCGCCCGTTGATGCGCGTCACCAGTGATGAAGGCAAAACCTGGAGCGATTCAAAGCTGTGCATCGAGACCGTGGGATACTACGTTCTCAATAACGATCGTGCAGTGCAGCTTAAAAGCGGCCGAATCTTGCTGCCGGTTTCGATGCACAACACTCCCCGCCAGAAAAAGTTCGACGGACGCGGCGTGATCAGTTGTTACCTCTCTGACGACAACGGCAAAACCTGGAGGCAGAGCAAGACAGCTCAGAAGGGCAACAAGGTGGTGTTGCAGGAACCGGGCGTCATCGAATTGGCGGACGGCTCATTGATGATGTTCTGCCGTACGGGCAGTGGGAGCCAGTTCCTTTCGTTTTCAAATGACGAGGGCGATACGTGGTCTGAGTTCAAACCGTCGAGCATCCTTTCCCCACTTTCTCCGGCCAGTATTGAACGAATTCCAAAGACAGGTGACCTGCTGCTCGTATGGAACAACCACAAAGAGATAGCTCCGCACCTTCGAGGTAAACGCACGCCCTTCAATGTCGCCATCTCCAAGGACGAGGGCAAGACATGGCAGGCGGCCAAAACCCTCGAAGACGATCCCAACGGCTGGTATTGCTACACCGCTGTCGAGTTTGTTGGCGGGGATGTCCTCCTGGCCCACTGCGCCGGAGACCGGAGGACGGGCGGTTTGAACACGACGCAGATGACACGATTTGCAATTGACTGGTTATATGAGAGCGAGTAGCTGTATTGTGGGAGCGTGTGCCTCCATGGAGCAAGCTCATGGCTTCTTGCTGGTCTCTGCTGTCTTTATTCTCGACGCCTACAATTCAGGAAATGAATATGTTGTTTAAGTTTCTCTGCCTTTTCGTTCTGCCTCTCTTAATTCACGCCGAGCCTGCCGACCTCCGCTGGGACAAACTGACCAGACTGCCAGACAAAGAAGGGTATGCGGGGATGTTCGCCGGCATCAGCAATGGGGCGCTGATCGCCGCGGGTGGCGCCAATTTTCCTGGTAAGAAGCCGTGGAAGGGCGGAGAAAAGGTCTGGTACGACACAATCTTTGCCCTCGAGTCTCCTGACGGAAAGTGGCAGATTGCTGAACAGAAAATTTCGCAGCCTCTCGCCTACGGAGTCTCCATCACAACCGATGAAGGCTTGCTCTGTATCGGCGGCGGCAATGCTGGAAACCACTCCCGGAAAGTGTTCCTGCTGCAATGGAAAGACGGGGCCATACAGTCAACGGCTTGGCCGGAACTGCCCCAGGCATGCGCATTCATGTCCGGAGCGCGCATCGGCGATGTTGTCTATGTTGCCGGCGGTTTGGAGAGGCCCGGAGCCACCCAGGCTCTGCACACATTCTGGTCCCTCAATCTCAAGTCCAAAGGTAACCAGCGTAAATGGCAGAAGCTCGAAGCCTGGCCTGGTCCGGGACGCCACCTGTCGGTCACTGGTGTCGCGAAAGGCGCCCTTCATCTGTGCAGCGGCGTCATGCTGAAGGCTGGCGCGGAAGGAAAAGCCGAACGGATCATTCCTTACCTCAACGACGCCTATCGTTTCACGCCCGGCGCGAATAACACAAAAGGCCAATGGTCACGTTTGCCCAACATGCCTCGAGCGGTCGCTGCCGCACCATCACCCGCGATGTCAGCCGGGTCGAGTCTTCTCATCATGGGCGGTGTCGATGGATCCATGGTGGGTCGGAAAGTGTCGACACACCGGGGATTCACTCGCGATATTCTCGGCTTCGATGCGCGCGCCAATACCTGGTCGTATCGGGGAAAGGCGATGAACAATTCCTCGCGAGTCACAGCGCCCGCGGTCGTCTGGGATGGAGCTTACGTCTTGGTCAGCGGCGAGCGTGCGCCGGGGAGACGTTCCCCGAATGTGTACAGGGTCGCTGTGAAGGAAGAAAAATCCGACTAAAGAGCCCATCGATAACCGGAATCTGACTGGAGGAGCTTCTTGGGCCGCTCGATAGCAGCAGAGACGGAAACTCGTGTCCTGCAACGAGAATCAGTGAATGTCGTTCAGCTTCAGTTTTACCGGTATCGTTCGTCTGACGCTTGGGCAACCGCATACACGGAAGTGGGGCCAGGCAGGACGCAGAGCATCGAATATCACCGCGATCTTTTTGGATTGAGCAATACCGTGGCGACAACTGCAACCACCAGTTTGTCCGCCCAAGAAGCCCTCAAGCCGACTGTTGCAGCGCTGTCGCGGACGGCTCTGTTCGTTGCCAGAACGGTCCGCTTCCGCAACAGGACGCCCACCAGTAGACTGCTGCCTCACACTGATTCGATGATCGCTCGCATGGCACGAAATCAAGCTCTGACCAATTTCTTCCTGCTTACTGTGATCCTGTGCCCGGGACCAGCCCTCGCAGAGGCTCCCAAGCACAAATTCATGGAGGCCTTTAGTGCTGCCGAGCGCGCCAGGCCGTTTGTCCAGGCTCGGTCGCGTACGGTACCGCAGAATTTCCTTGACGGGCAGTGGCAGGGAACCATTGCGGCGAGTGACGGCAAGACCTACTTCGGGCTTTCCTGCCACTCCGAAGCCCTGAACGCCCAGTTCTTCTCCTACGATCCCGCTGCGGATAAGATGAGGCACATCATCGACGTCGGCGCCTGGTGCGGTGAGACCGACAGCGTTGGCAAGGTCAATACGCAGGGCAAGATTCACTCGAACATCTACGAGCACGAGAGGAAGCTCTACATGAGCTCGACCCGCTCTGCCAATCCAGAGTTTCCATACAAGGGTGGGCATTTCCTGAGCTATGACTTGAAAACCGGCGAGTGCCGGGACCTCGGTCATTTCAAAGACACAAAAGGTGGCCTGATGTGCATGGTGCACGATCCGGTGTACCAGCGTCTCTATGCCATCAGCGAGGGCGGGCAAAAGCTCATCTACTACGACCTCAAGTCAGGGAAGATTACGACAGTCGGCATGATCGAGGAAAACGCGCAGCACACACGCACGCTGATCGCTGATCCAGAGGGCATCATTTACGGCAGCACCTGGGGTGGCTTGATCTATCGTTATGACCCAAAGCTGGACATGACATCCGGGCTGATCACTCTGTTGCCGAAAGACCCGGATGCCCCACCTGTGCCCGGCCCCACCGCGCATCCGACGCTGATTGTCTACGACCGCTCAACGGAATCCATGAAACCAACGGGCGGCCATGGACGGAGACACTGGGATACCTGGGGCCCGATGATCTGGGATTCCGAAACCAGGTGGTGGTACGGAATTCTGCAGAGCCAGGAATATCTGTTCCGCTTTCGCCCACCCAACAACCGCCGCAGCCATCACGCCAGTGTTGAGGGTCTGGCCTCGATGTCTTTTCGACCGCCAAAACAGCGCATGGGCAATGTTTCTTTCGGTTTCGGCATGAAAGGTCGAAAGCTCTATTTCGTTTCCTACCCCGTATGGCGGTCCCAGGCGCATCTCACCAGCTATGAAATGGGGACGGGCGTCGTCACTGACCACGGCCCCATCGTGCTCGAAGGCGGGCGCCGCATCAGCGAGATGCACGCCCTCGTCCTCGGCAGCGACGGCAAGCTGCACGGGCCGGCCATGGTGTGGTCTATCGATGGAAAAGACCCGGCAAACGATTGGGGCGGAGCGTCGCGCGCAAGCAGTTACATCCACTGCCGACTCGTCATTATCGATCCAATAAAAGACTTCAAGCATGCTGCTGACAGCAGAAAATGGCAGGGGAAGTCGGCGAAGTGAGTTTTGTTGGAGCCATAGGAACCTGGCTGAAGCCGTTGCTCCAACCCCGCAACATCGGCGCAGGAGACGCAACGCATGAACAGTTTCAAACTTCGACTGATCACCATCCTGGTGTGCCTGACAGGACGCCACACCCCCGCTGACACGGCCTTGGGGGACTGGGGCCATTTCATGTCCTACACCCCTACCGCGCACTTCAACAATCCCGATGGCGGGGCCTTCACGATTACTGCACACGTCATGCGATGGGCGATCCCGAAGTGGAATCCGGAAACGATCACATTGAGGCTGCTCGCCCCTGACGGAAAAGTGCTCATCGATGGGCCACAGAAGCTGGCAAACTCGACAGTCACACTGGAAGTGAAGAAGGCAGTTGAAGGCGTGTATCGACTTCACACCAAGGGAGTGAACGTCTGGTTTGAATCTACGCTGCCGCAGTCGGTGGTCTGGACGGGCGACCAGGGCACGAACCTGCACAACTTCAACGACCCGATCTCCAACAAGCAGACCGGTAAGGCACGCAAGCGAAAGTTCTACGAAAAGCACGGGCCGGTGGTTTTCCAGGCCAACGTGCCGCGGCGATGGTGGTTCTGGGTCCCGCCGGAAGTAACGACCTTTACTGCCGAGGCGCTGCGCGACCAGTGGAGCATGTCGCAGCGCGAGGACTGGGGTTTCTTCATCATTTCGCCGCGTGGACAGCGCATCCGGGCCCTGTGGGGCCAGCCCGATAATCGTTCCCACGCCAGTGGCAAATACCACCAGAGACAGCGGGCCGAGGTAGAGGTCGAGCCGGGCGCGGCCGGGCGATTCTGGTGTCTTGAGGTCAGCCTCGGTGACTCGCACCATTATTCAAATATCAACATCGCCTTCGATGGCGTCCCTCCCTACCTGGCTCGCAGCCCGGAAGAATGGTTCGACCCGCGCACTGGGAAGACACCTGCCATCAGTGTCTACGACGACGCGCCCTATATCCAGGGCGCGCCCCTTGAAGGAAACATCTCTTTCCAGGCTCTGCATCACAAGATGAAAGATCCGAAATTCACCGGCTCTGAACGCCTGAAGCAGATTCATGCCCGGTGGCCGCACCTCGAACACTTCTCGCCCTGCCCTTCGCTTGGCGACCCGGACGGGATCGAGATTCTCGGTGACGCTCAGTTTGCCTTGTGGAATCCGGATGGCCGAAACCTGGCCTTCCGCATCGGCACTTACCTCCCTCGGCAGGATGCTCAGAATCCAGCGATGGCGCAGGTGACGGTAACGGGCGCGAGTGGTCAGCCCGTGCTGGAAAAATCCATGCCCATGGGCCACATCCACGGCACACACGGCAAACCGACCGACACCCTGAAGACCGGCAAGGGCGTGGCAAAGGTGGCAGTTGCCGGAGTCGAACGCTGGCTCAGCTTTACTTACCCGGCAACGCCGCTGGTGTTAATCGGAGAAGGGCACGGTGAGTGGAAGCGTTTCCGCTTTACAGCCTGCGCCCCGCGGAACTGGTATTTCTTCGTACCATCAGCTGTTGAGTCTTTCTCTTTACGCTTTGCAGCCGACCTGCCGACGGATGTGCTTCAGATGGAGGTCTGCGCGCCTGACCGCGTCCAGGCGCTCCTCTACGCCCGGCAAGGCGAACAGGCGATCACCGTGCCCAAGGGCCTCGCCGGCAAGATTTGGTACCTCCGCCCATCCATCGGCAGCGCCACCCGCATGATCACGAAGACCGGCCCCAACTGTCGCTTTCAAGATCTTTCATTCACGCTGGAGCTAAAAGGCGTACCGGCCTTTCTGTCACCAACCTGGGAGCAGTGGTTCGATCCATCCGAACCACGCCCGATCGGGAAAAGGAATCGGCTGGAGTACAGGACAGGCCCATAAGACATTGGGATCTGACTAAATCTCCACATCCTCCAGCGAATCCATCAGGTCATCGAGTTCATCTTTCGGTTCGCTCTCGATGCCTTCCTGACGCTTCGGGATCCCCACAGCCCATCCAACCGCATCGCGACCATCTTTAACAAGCTCAGCATCGCGCTCACTCGCGGCTGTGGAAACAGCGTCGCCGCCTCCAAATAGTTTTGTGAGATCGATCTTGAGGCCGCCGATGCCTCCGAGATTAGCGCCCGCGATTTCAGGGCTTCTGTATTCCGGAAAAATGATGGCCTGCTCGGGGCAGACACGGCTGCATGCGGGGCAGCCCTTCTTACAGTTGTCCGGGTTTTCGACGAGGATGCGGTCGATGTTGTCGACGCCATAAACGCCGAAAAGGCAGAAATCGATACACTCCATGCAGTTCGTGCATCGATTAAAATCTATGACTGGGTACCAGCGGCGCCGCGTCGGGGCCATGAGTTCCTGTCGGACCTTGCCTTCACCATTCGTGGAGGTGACAGAATCAATCGATACGAACCCAAGCTGCGAAGCGGCCTTCTGTGCCTGACTGCGGTCTTTACTTTCTTTAGCGATACGGCGGATTTCTTCAAGGTAATCTTCGTGCCGATCGCTCACTCTGAGATCGATGGTGTAGATGTGCCGGTCAGGCAGGTCCGCCGCACCGATGCCGCTACCTTCGTCATCCGTATCTTCCATGCCTTCGTCATCTTCATCATCCTTGAGGAGCACGTCGCCGATATGGCCCTTCACCTGATACCTGTCGAGCATCCAGTGCGCGGCACGCGGGTAGAGCCAGGAAAGCACGACGACATCGCTTTCAATCGAACGCAGGAACAGCATGGCCGTGTGCTTTTCGTTGATATCGTAGAGATGCGGGATGACGGAGACCACGACGTCCTTTTCCATCAGCAGTTGGGTGGCAATGTCTTCCTCGAGCCCGCGACGAGCGGGGTGCTTATTCTGCGATTGGGAAAGGACAACGGTGAGTTTGTCTGCCATTTTCAATTCTCGGTTAAGAGCTGTTTCTTGAGAGTCTTCTGGGCCTTGTCCCAAGCCTGGTCAAGAAACTTCAGATAGTTTTCAGGGGACATAGCCTTGCCGGTTTCACCCTCCATTTCAAACAGCCAACCGTCATTATATGTATCAGCGTTTATGGTGGATGGGTCGTCCAGCAGATCTTCGTTAAAGCTCACTATATTGCCATCCATAGGCGCAAAGAGCGCAGACAGGGCTTTTGAGCTTTCGATACTGCCAATCTCATCACCCCTTTTGAAAGCGGCAGGCGTTTCGAAGGCCCAATCAAGAAAGTACACATCCTGCAGCAACCGAACCGCGTAAGCAGACAGCCCAAAGCGGAATCGGCCTCCCTCCGATTTACGCCACATGTGATTCCAGCAGTAGACGCGGTCGGTTGGAAACTGGGCTTCGTGTTTGCCCATTGAGAAGGTGAGGGACACTGAATAATGAGTATGAGTATGAGTAATTACTGAAGAGTTTCCGCTGCAGAACAGAACTTGCCTTCTATCGGAAACAGAAATCACACGTGCAAGGCGCAGAAATTCCGATGTGAATTTCTATCTATTCTCTCTCAATCCAAGGTACGCTCGGTAGACCTCAATCGTCCTCTCAGCCATTCTCGCAGCGGTAAACTCACTCCTGACCCGTTTACTTCCACTGGCAGCTAATCCGAGGCGGAGTTCTTGGTCCTTCAAAAGCTGGACAATCTTCTCTGCGAGTTCAGCCGCATTGCCCGGATCGAAAAGCAGGCCGCCTCCTGTTGTTTCGATCAGCTCTGGAAAACTGCCGTGACGAGGCTGCACAACCGGCAGCCCGGCGGCCCAGGCTTCGAGCAGGAAGATGCCCTTGGGCTCACGATAAGTCGTTGGAACGGAGAAAACATCCAGGCTCTGAAGGAACTGCATCTTCTGTGTTCGCTCTACCGTTCCGAGGCATTCAAAATCTTTGATGTGGCCGGCATCTTCGATCTGTTGAACCAGCGAATCCAGATAGGCTTCGTCCCGCTTGCCGAGGTAGCCGGCCACTCGCAAACGGCACTCTGGAGCGTCCCCGGATTCCTTGATTTTCAGGAAGGCGTCCACAAGCTCGTGAAGACCCTTTTCCGGGCAGATGCGGGCAAGGTATCCGATGGTGGGCTGAGAAGACTCCATTGATCTTTCTTTGAAGTCTTCGACCGTGATCCCAGGGGGAACGACGTGGATCTTATCACGCGCTATTCCCAGGTAGACAGACATGAAGTCTGCGAAGTAGGCACTCGTCGAAATGAATCCATCGATATTCGCACACTTCTTTGCTGTGAGCTCGATCGCGGCCTTGCGGTCTGCTTCTTCCAGACCTTCGAGAAAGATATCCTCGCCGGTGAGTGTGCATAGGACTGGCACGTTCAGACGCTCCTTGATTCGACCGGCCATGCCGGCGAAAAGCGCGTTAGGCAGATTTACCAGATCGGGCCGAAAATCCGTTTCCAGCCAGTCAATGAGAGTTTCGAGCTCTGCCCGCTGATTTCCGTCCTCGCCTTTCAGCATCGAGATAGTGAGGTCGCCGAGTTTGGATGCATCCGTACTGCCGGAAAGGCGGGTGAGCAGTTTCAAAAGCTTCGGCGAATCCAGAGCACGCTCCAGGAAAGCGGGTGAGTGCCGGAAAAGGCTGAAGCGTTGTTTCAGATACACATTGAGCCCGCCGAAAAAGACTCTGTCGATGCTAGCGTTCTCTTCGTCAGTAGTAATTGGCGTATACGTGGGGATCAGCAGCGCGTCTTCTCCGGACGCGTTGAGGGCACGGGCCAGTGTGTTATCGCGCAGGCAACTGCCGCAATACATCCCCGCGGCGCCTGCTGTCATGAGCGCGATTTTCATATGCGCTTATTCCGATTCCGAATCTTGCGCGCCGAAGAATTTCTCAACCAACCCCTCATCCGGCGGCGATGTCATCAAGGTCACCGCAATCAGCACGACCGTCGACACAGAGATCAGGGCAGTCACCGGGTGAAGGCCGGCAATCAGAAATTTGCCTCCGAATACCTGCTCTGTAAGCGTATCCGAAAATACAAACGCCAGTCCGCCAAGCCACAGGACGGCTACGCTGACCGCGGAAGCGATCACGCCCTGCCTGTTGCTGCGTTTCCAGTAGAGCGCGGCAACGACAATCGGCACGAGGCTGCTGAATCCGCTGAAACACCAGACGCCGATCTTGAAAACAGATTTATTGCTGATGAGGCCAATGATGTAACACGCGGCAACCACGATAACGACAAAGATGCGGCCCATCCAGACCCGCTGTTTTTCTGAGTATTTGTCTTTGCCGCAATGCGGAACAACGATGTCGTTGGTGAACATGCTGCTGATGCACAGAAACTGCGAATCCATACTGGACATGATCGCGGCAAGCACACCGGCGCCGAGGATGCCTCTAAGAACTTCAGAGGAGGAGAATCTCTTTACCATGATCGCCAGCACGGCATTCGAAGGCGTCTCGGCGGGAAGGATGCCAGCGGCCCACATACCGATAAGACAACAGGGCAGCCAGGTAATGAGGATGCAGACCGGATGCGCGATAACTGTCAGCTTGAAATTGCTCGCCTTCTTTGCTGTAAGCCAATGCTGGAAGAGGTGCGGAAACATCCCAACTGAAAGCGGAATCAGAAAGTAAGTGGCGAACTCCCCTTTGCCGATCCTGGCGCGGGTCATCCGATTGCTGGCATCCGAATTGGCAACGGCATCGGTCGCCTTACTTGCTGCTTCGAAAAAACTATCCACTCCACCGGCACCTTTTGTAATGACATAAAACGCCACCACGCCCGTCCCCATGAATACGAGCGTCTGGATCGTGTTTGCCCACGCGGTCGCACGCATGCCGCCCCAGAAAACATAGAACATCACCACGCCGCAGATAGTGAGCATTCCAAGCCACTTCGGCATGTTGGGCGTTCCCTCGACGTCTTTGCCCAGCAGAGCTTCCAGAAAGGCGCCACCGCCCATCACTCCCATCAGAATGTACACAGTGACAAACCCCACAAGGATGGGAAAGAGCACCAGCGGAAGCGAGTTCGATTGATAACGATCGCGGAGGTAAGAAAGCTGCGTCATGTAGCCATGTTCCTTTCCGATGGCCCACACTTTTGCGCCAATAAGAAAGAACACCGCTGAATGAACAATGCCCGACCACGACGCCATCTTGCCGTAAATGCCGATGCCCAGTTTGTATGTCGCGCCCGTGCTGCCAACCAGCGCAAACGCGGTCATGGTCGTGCCGAAGATAGACATCAACAGCATGAACGGCCCGATACCGCGGCTTGCAAGAAAGTAATCGCCGGAAGTCAGCTTCAGCAGTCGTGAACCAAAAATGCCCAGCCCGAGCAGAAAGCAGAAATATCCGATGATAATTCCGAGGACCATGCCTTACTCGCCCTCGCTTCCTGATTCAGCCGTCGTCGAGGCCGGCTCTTCAAATCGTTTGTCCAGTTCATCCGGCCAGCAGGTGAACACCGCCAGGGCCCAAACCGCGGATGCTGCGATGGAGATAAATGCATGCCAGGCAAGCCCGATTGGGATGAAGCCCATGATCCTCTCCTCGGAGGTCCACCACCAGACGTCATGATGAAGGATGGAAAGAGCAAGAATGAGGATGAGGATGAGCCACTTCATATTATTACCGGCAGAACTTGATGAGGCCGGATTAAAGAGTTCGTATTCTTCAGTGTCAATATGGGCTCGCCTTCCAACGGGGATATGGCAAGAATCCTGATTCTTTGACAAGAGAAGAGGGCAGGATAGATTTCCTCCCTTTCCAATGCACCCCTTCAGAAAACTCCAACTATCTGATTCGTACCAGGCCCATCATGAACAAAATTACCGCAGCCATTATCCCCGTCCTTCTGATTCTCCTTACCAGTTGTGGCAAACCTCCACCCAATCCGGCCGCGGGCAACACCGCCTTCGAGCAAGGCGATTTCAAAAAGGCCGTCGAAGCTTACAAAAAGGAATACGAGGGCGTCCCCACCGATCCGAGCGTCGCTATTCGAATGGCCATTTCCTACTACGAGATGGGCGATTACGCCCAATTCTTCAATACCTATAATCTCTACCTTGACCTGAGTGGCGCGCACCAGGAATTCAAGCCATGGATAGGCGCGGTAAGACTGCTGGAGAATAAGAGGATCGGTGGAATGAGCGACAAGCAAATAAAAAGCCCGAAACTTCTTCCGCCGCAGCGGTCTTCGGATCTACCACACCTGACAAAGATGCGGCTGTTGAAAACCATCTCTCTGAGCGTCACCAGAGATGCGGAGACTGATGAAGAACGTGCCCTTGCCATTCTGGATTTCGTCCTCCGCAACGTCCGTTCAAAGCTGGGCAAGGGCGAGGCAGACCTGCCCGGAGAACCCATCGACATTCTGATGCGCGGTTTTGGCGTCTGCGATCGCAGCGTCTGGAGCTACATCGAGCTCGCCCGGCAGACAGGCTTGAGCGCGCACATGATACAACTGCGGACAGAGCTGAAAGAAGAACCCAAAGGTGAGATCGAGAAAGTCGAGAAGAAGGAAGGTGCCGAACAGAAAGAAGAGGAAGTGAAGAAAGAAGAGGAGAAAAAAGAAGGAGAACAGGAAGAAGACAAGAAAGAAAAGCAAGAAGAAGAGAAGATTCGGCTGACCTCGCCGCACTCCCTGGTCGCGGTGAAGCTTGGCAAGAAATACGTTTTTCTGGACACGTACGCCGGCTTTGCGATCAAAGACCCGGAATCCGGAGAATTGATGGGGCTGGAAGACATCCTCAACAAACCGTCAGTTGTAGACAAAATCGTTGAGGCAAATCCAGGCTACCCACTGAAGAGCGAATATTTCAAGAAAGCTCTGTTTGCGATCACCCTGTCGCCGGAAGCGCTGGTGCCTCGCATGCGTGTGCTTCAGGAAATGGTCCGAAGGTTCTCACCTACAGCGAAGAGGTTCCCCACCGTCGCGTTCGATGCTAGAAGAGAGATCCAGTCCATTCTTGCTTCCGGTCCTGTAAAGGATGAAGAGCTCGTCAAGACGAAGAACCCGTTTCCATATACTTTCAAAGATCGAGAGTATCAGGCCGACATCTGGCTTTACCCCTTTTCCCTCGCGAAGGTCTTCTGGGCCAGGGCAGCCAAAGATAAAGACAGTCGCGGTTTCAAGTATTTCCGCGGGCTCTCGGAGCCGCAGCGCAAGAGCAAAGAATTCTACACCGCCCGACTGCAGCAGATGATTGGTCAGTATAGCGGCGCGATCAAGAAATATGGGGCCCTGGCCAAGCTCGAGGGTCCGATTGCCGAACAGTCCCAATTCAATGCAGGCATATGCTATTACGAGAACGCACAGATCGACCAGGCGATCGATTCCTTCCTCAAGTATCTCGAGCGATTTCCTGAAGGGAATTCAGCCAGTCTTTCGAATCTGCACCTGGGCCTCTGCTACAAAAAGAAGGGCGATGCCAAGAGAGTGAAAGTGCACTTTGAAAAAGTAGACGGCCCCAAAAGAGTCCTCGCCAGAATGCTGCTCGCAGAACCTGTGAAGGCGGCAGAGAAACCAAAGGAAAAGAGCGACGGGGCGAAGGCGGGCCAGCCTGCATCACCGGCGGAAGGGCAACCTGAACAGGAATGATGATCAGGGGCTACTGGATTATGACGATTAAAGACTTCGGATGTCACTTATTCCGCGTGACGCGAAGAAGTTCGTGGCACGGGCGTCTCGCCCGTGAATCACGGCCGGGACGGCCGTGCCACGATTTTGGTCGTGGCCGTTAGGCCACGTTAGGATTAGGACATAGTTGAGACTTGCCCGCCGCACACCCACATTGGGCTGACTCAATCCTCCTCCGGCGGCCCCAACCCATTCTCCTCACGCCATCTCAATAGCGGATGCCGCCGCTCGAGCTGTGGCAATTCAATCGCGCGACGGTAGGCACCTGACTCAAAGATCCCCATCATGATTTCGAGAACGTGGTGCGCCTCTGCACCGCTGCATTCATGGTCGCGATCCTCGTCCAGGGCAGCGACGTATTCCGCGGCGAAGGCGTATTCCGATTCGCCGGCATTGCTTTCTGGATCGAAACCGTCCGGTAACTCGGCATCCAGTTCCTGCCACTGGTCGTGCTCGCCGTCCGGGAGGTAGTGCGGCGTTGGCAGAAACCATGCCTGGTGCATTTTCCAGCAGAGCTGGCCTTCGCTGCCGAGGAGACGGAGTTGGTACGCAGTGCTGTCCATCTTCTCGAACTGATGCTGATAGAGCGTCGCGCAGAGATTGTCTTCAAACGTCATCGTAGCAGTGATGCATTCACCCGCGGCAGTGCCCATCCCATTCGGCGCGGGGACGACATCTTCCGTTGTGATCGGATGTCCTCCAGTCAGCAAGGTTGCGTACACGCTCTGGCAGTGCCCTGCAAACTTGATCACATTATTCAGCGAGTGAGTACCGATGTTCAGCAATCCGTATCCACCAAAATATCCCTTGCCACTGGTCTCGATATGGCGAATTCGGCCGATACGGCCTTCAGCGAACTTTCTGGCAATTGCATTCATTCCACAGGAGACTCGGCCCTGGTGGTGGATGGCGATCCTGGCTCCTTTCTCCTTCGCCTTGGCAATCACTGCATCGGCCTGCTCCAGATCCACACACATCGGTTTCTCCATATCGATGTTCACACCGTACTCGAGCACACGCATGGCAAGTTCGTAATGAAACTTTGTGTTCGTGGGAATGATGACGATGTCCGGTTCTGTTTCCCGGATCATTGCGTCCAGATCTTCGTAACGAGCGGAGACGTCAAGCTCGTCGCCGAGTTTATTGAGACGTTCCTGATCGAGGTCGCAGAGGGAGACGACTTCGGCCCTGGGGTGTGCGCTGTAACCTTTGCTGGCAGAAGTACCCCTGGGGCCGCAACCGAGTAAGGCGACTTTGTAGACTTTCATGATTTCATGTTGAGAGAGTAGTGTGGTAGAGCGCGTTTCTACTCGACCTTGGAAGGCGGTTCAAAGGCTTTTCACCTTGACAGCCGTGGTCAGCGATTCTTATGGCACTGAACCGGATGTCCGGCAGATCGATATCAGTGTGATGATATGCAACCAGCATCAGCCAGCAGTTGTTGCGCCAACTCGTCTTCCGGTGGGTTCACTCCACATCCTCCCATTAGATTTCAAACGGCCCCCAAACCATCGGCGAACCCTGAAATTATTGTTTTAATGCTGTCCCCAAAATCTGGCGCGGCGATTAATACAAATGGGAAGAACCTCATGAACGCATTCCTGCATGCCACGCTGGTGGCCACTTTAACAATTACATCCATTCAGGCGGAAGACGTCTCCCCCAAGGCCGTTCGGGCCCTCATGGTCACCGGCGGGTGCTGCCACGACTACAACTCGCAGAAATTCACCATCACTGAAGGAATCGCTGCTCGTTGCGGTTTCCCCATCGAATGGACGCTGGAGCACAGCCAGAACGCAAAGATTCCCATTTACGAAAAGGGTGATCTCAGCGAAAAGTTCGACATCATTTTTCACAACGAATGTCACGCGGGCATACGTGACATGGAATGGATAAACAAGATTCTGCAGCCGCACCGCGAAGGCATTCCGGCCGTTGTCATGCACTGCAACATGCACAGCTATGGTTTCGGTCGCGTCGAGCCCTATGTGAAATTCCTCGGTATCCGTTCCCATCGCCACGGTTCCCACTATCCGTACACGGTCGAGCCGATTAAGCCCGACCATCCGATCCTCACGAAAATGGGTAAGGCATGGAAGACGCCCAAGGGAGAGCTCTATGCGGTCACTGAAATCATGAAGACGGCCACGCCGATCGCACACGCACTGCGACTGGATGGCAAGAAGAAGGACCTCTATGAGGTCTGCATGTGGACGAACGAATATGAAAAGTGCCGCGTCTTTGGCACCACCGTCGGCCATCATAACGAGACCGTCGAGACCCAGGAATGGATGGACACTGTCGCTCGCGGTTTTCTATGGACCCTGAAAAGGCTCGATGACCAGACATTCAAGGCCGTTTCCAAGGACGAGCACACAAAGGTAATCGCCGCAGCAAAGTCAAAGGCAGGCAAGAGCAAACCCGCGCCCAAAGCGCAGGTGAAGAAAGGCGCGGGGAAGGTGAAGCCAAACCTGGCGACCAACAAGCCGACCAAGGCATCCAGCAACGAGAAAAACAAGGGCAACATCAGTAAGAATGCCGTCGATGGCAATCTCGGCACTCGCTGGTGCGCGGCGAACAGCCGGTATCCGCAGTGGTGGCAGGTCGACCTCGGCAAGCCCGAGCATATCAAGAGCCTGCGTATCCATTGGGAAAAGATGTACAAGGACAGCCGATACACGTTCAAGATCGAAGGCTCGAAAGACGAGAAAGAGTGGAAAATGATCGTCGACGAAACCAAACCGAAAAAGGACAACTTTGTCTCGGCGCATGTGGTGGACGCGCCGGACACGCGCTTTATCAAGGTGACCGCTCTGAAGCACTCCCAGGCTCTCTGGGCGAGTTTCTGGGAGTTCGAAGCGTACACGACCGAGGAGTTGCCGAAGACCGAGAAGGTCTTGATCAACAGAAACGTGCCAAAGCCATTCAACACAAAGGGTAGTGTCCGCGTTCCTGATAATTACGAATTCAGCATGTTCGCAAAGGCGCCGGAGGTCAGCTATCCGTCCGCGGTGGCCTGCGCGCCGACCGGCGAAGTGTTCGTTGCGGTCGACCAGAATGGCTCTCTCGGGAAAAGGCGCGACGTCCAGCAGAACATCCTTCGGCTGGTCGATAGCGATGGCGATGGCAAGGCCGATAAGGTGAACGTCTTCGCAGAGAAAGTCGAAGACACAACCGGCGACAACAAGTGGATGGTTTTCAACGGCCGCGGCATGTTTTACGACAACGGTAAACTGTGGGTATTGCATCCGCCCTTCGTGCGAGTGTTTGAGGACACCGACGGCGATGGCAAAGCTGACAAGAACGATCTGCTCATCAGCGGCATATCCACCCAGCGTGGCCTTGTTGGACGCGGTGGCGATCACACTACCAATGGTTTTCGCGTTGGCATCGATGGATGGATGTACATCGCAGTTGGCGATTTTGGATTTAACAACGCGGTCGATAAGAGTGGCAGGAAGGTCGTCCTGCAGGGAGGAGGAATCGCGAGAGTAAGACTGGACGGGACCGAACTGGAAATCTACGCCAGGGGCCTGCGCAACGTGTACGATGTCGCGGTCAGCCCGCGGCTCGATCTTTTTACCCGCGACAATACGAACGACGGCGGTGGCTGGAACGTCCGGCTCAGCCATGTCATTGGAGGCCAGGCCCAGTACGGCTATCCGCGTCAGTTCAAAAACTTCAAAGACGAACACATCGATTGCCTGGACGATTACGGCGGCGGCTCCCCCTGCGGATCGATCTTTTTTGATGAGCCCGGGCTGCCTGGCTTCGGCGGGTTGCTCACCTGCGACTGGGGGCGCAGCGTCGTCTATCACCATCCTCTGACGCCGAACGGTGCCGGCTTCAAGGCCGAGCAGAGGGAGTTCGTCAAAGTGAGCCGGCCGACCGATATCGACATGGACGGCAGCGGTCGCATCTACATCACGAGCTGGCACGGCGGCGGTTTCGCTTTTAAGAACCCGAACTGCGGATACGTCGTCCGCGTCACGCCAAAGGATTTCAAGCCGCGCAAATTCCCCGATCTGAAGAAGGCGACCGATGAAGAGCTCGTTGGGCTGATGGCGTCAGAGAGTCACATCTGGCGTCAGCACACCCAATTGGAAATCCTTCGCCGCGGCGACAGACCCGTCTTCGCCGATGGCATGACGAAGCTGGCAAAGGACGCTCAGAGGAATCGCGGTGCACGTATAGCCGCCATCTTCACATTGAAACAACTTCAGGGCGCGAAATCGCATCCGGCTCTCGTTGAGCTCACCAGAGATGACAGCTTGCGCGAATTCGCCTTGCGCGCTCTCACCGATCGGCTTGGTGAAAACGCAGACGTGCCAGTGATGCCGTTCGTTGATGCCCTCACCGACAAGAATCCTCGAGTGCGTCTCCAGGCGGCCATCGGCGTTGGGCGCCTGGGAAAGCTTGAGGCCGCCGCGCCGCTCACGAAGCTCACTGCGGACAGCGACTTCCTCGTCGCGCACGTCGCTGTCAAAAGCCTGGTGAGACTCGAGGCCGCCGATGCCGCGCTCGCTGGTGTTGATGGCAGCAATGCGGCAGTACGTAAAGGGAGTCTCAGGGCTTTGCACGCGCTCCACAAGCCCGAAGTGGTCGATGGGCTTATAGAGCGGTTGGATTCGGTGACAGACGTCGAGGCTAAGAAAGATCTTCTGAGCGCGCTCGCCCGCCTGCATTACAGGGAAGCTGATTACGACGGCGGCTGGTGGGGCACGCGACCGGACAGCCGCGGGCCGTACTACAAGCCCGTCAAATGGGAAAAGAGCGATGCGATTCTCGAGCGGTTGATGAAATCACTTTCCGAACCTGAATTAGTGCCATTCCTCTTGAGCGAACTGCCGCGCAATCGCGTCGAAATCAAGAACTCGCTCAACATACTGCTGAATCTGGCACAGAAGAAGCCAGAGTTCAGAGCGACTGCTGCCATCATCTTTCTGGAATCTTCAAAGGTACCGTCCCAGGGCATCCATCTGCTGAAGGAATTGGCGATCGACACGAATGCAGACTCCAAGATCCGCGTTCGCATCCTGGACGGTCTTATGCGCACGGCCGACATCAAACAAGGTTTCAACGCAGCCTGTGAAGTTGCATCGGCGGTTAAAGAAACGACCGGCGAGATGGCGTACGCCCGTGAAGCATTCCTTCGCAGCCCCAAACATACCAAACGCTTGAATCTCGTGAGGCAAGCTGCAACCGGACAACACGCCGCCCTCCGTTCGGTCGCCTTTGCCATATTAAATAATCTTGCGACCAGCCAACTGGTCAAAGGCAAGGAACGTGATGCCATCGTGGGTCTCGTCGGCGAGCTGCGAAGCCATGCGAATCCAGCGGTAAAAGAACTGGCCGAGAAGATTATCCTCGAAAGGCCGGCCTCCGATTTCACAGACGAGACCATCGGCGAATTGAAGCCGGAGAAACTGGCCTCTATCGTCGCAGGCATCAAAGGAAAGCCATCCGATGGGCAGCAATTGTTCATGACTCAGGGCTGCGTTGCCTGCCACACGGTCTCGCCCAACGAGCCCCTCAAGGGACCCAGCCTGATCGATATCACCAAGCGCTACAAGCCGCACGAAGTCATCGAGAGCATCCTCAAGCCGAGCGCCCGCATTGCGCCCGCGTTTGCCAGCCACTGGTTTCAAATGAAAAGGGGGAACGTTCAGCACGAGGGTTTCGTCGTTCGTGAAAGTGGTGACGAGATCGAGATCCGCAACATTGCTGGAGTCTCCATAATCATGAACAAACGCGATATCAGAAAGCGCGGCAAGCGAGAAAACTCCATGATGCCGGATGGCCTTGTGCAGATGCTGACCCCGGACCAGTTTGCATCTTTGCTGGCGTATCTGAAGACCCTGGAGACGAAGTAACCTGCATTTCCCAGGCGCGTCTCGATATCTTCCCGCTGCTTACGGTCGTTTGCGGACGACACCCTCGGAAATCCAAAGCGGCGACATCCGAAAGAGGTGGCCGGTCATAAGCCGTCTTCCTTGAGTTCGGCCTGCGGACGGTTATTTCAGAATGAGCGCGCCCAGCCGATCGAGGGCCTGGAACTTGCCGCTGAACGTCGGACTCCATACCAGATTCTCTTTGCCGCCGCGCATGATGTTCATGTAGATGGTCTGTCCCGACTTGGCGCCGCGCGGGAGGAGATGCTTCAGCGGAAACGAAAGAGTGACTGTCCAGACGTTCCTGTCGATGGTTGACTTCGCTCGGACGTGGCTCTTCCAGGGTGCCTCTCCGTAAGCGAGGTCTCTGCTTTTGCCGTTGGGGTTGATTGCCCATTGACGATACGGACGCACGCCGCGCTTTTCCGCGAAGAGGAATTCCCAGTCGTCTCCGCCGAAGACGTCGTTGTGGATGACGAGTTGTTTGGTGTCCATGACGTCTCGCAGGCGCACATAGAGAAACTCGGTGTCGTGGAGGAAGCTTGCAGACAGCTTTCGGTTGGAGAGATCGCCTTTGAGCGTTCGCCATTGGGGCGCGGTTGCTGCACTCGCCCAATCGACTTTATTCGGATCACCTGATGCGCCGGCAGTGATTCGTGGCGCTTCGAGTCTGGGGCGCATGGCCAGGCGCTTGCGTTCCAGTTCGAGTTGGGCGAGGTAGGCGGGATCGACTTCCTCGCCGGGCTGGGGCTTTACGAGCAGCACACGATCCATCCAGACTCCGTTGGGCTCTTTCGAGCCTCGCACGTAGGCCGGGCCGCGGAGCTTGAGCGAAATGTATGCGTTCCAGTCGTTGGCGGCAGGATCGTCCGAATCCTCGACATACAGTCGGTCAACAATGACACCCAGTCGTCTGCCTTCCAGCGCCCACACCATCGTGCCGGGCCGGACGCGGATTCGGCCGAGCCTGTAGAGGTGATACTTGCCGTCCTGGGGCAGATTGTT
>Ga0207984_1000330_pt1 | contig 29800 bp, 17 predicted proteins | sample ETNtaG_30_FD_185760 | JGI IMG/M metagenome (GOLD analysis project Ga0207984, IMG submission 185760) | Marine microbial and viral communities from oxygen minimum zone, Eastern Pacific Ocean - ETNP201306PF43B (SPAdes) (version 2) | ecosystem: Environmental > Aquatic > Marine > Oceanic ...
TATATCGAGGCTTTTGTTAAAGGTAAGGTCCTCTTTGAGAAAGTAGAAGGTCGTCGATTCTACCATTCCGGTAACTACGCGGGGTGGAAGGACTGGGGAGCTCTAACTGAATTTAAAGTGCTTGAAAACAAAGCAGGGATGGCTAAGGTGGAATTTGTTAATGATGATGGTGGTTCCAAGGAATGGCACAGCGTCGTCACCTTTTGGGATGGTACACCTCTGATTAAGCATGAAGTTACGGTAAAAGCCAAAAAAACTGTTGTTTCGTTCCAAGATGGTCATGAACCGATGTACGAAGTCAGAGCTGACGTTGATGGTAGAGCCAAGTGGGATAGTGCAGGAGATAAAGGTCCTTTTGCCCATAATGCTTTTTGGATCGGCGGCAACTTTTCCGCTCTCTATGCCACACACCCAAAGGCCACAGCCAGAGAATTTCCTGCTTGGCAAGCCGCAGGTAAGGGCCGAATGGATCTTGTGCACAATGACCTAGGTAAAGAAGTGAAAGAGGGACAGTCCAGCGATCCACTTGTTTACTTCGTGGCCTTTGGCCCCGGAGGGAAAGCAGAAGCCCATGCCCTAGCCGACGAAGTGGCTAAAGGAGGCCCACAAAATCTGACAACTGTTGATTCTAATGGGAAACTCTCAATCACTTGGGGAACGATTAAAGATATTCGGTAGAAGCAGGATTTAGGCTGAAACCAATCACCAATTAGATTATATATACGATTGAGGATCCTATCCAAGAGGTTTTTGGATGAGATCCTCGAGTTCTACCTAAAATAAACTCTAAACAAATAGAGGAAAATTGTTATGAAAAAAGGACTATTATACCCAATTTTTTTGCTAATGTTCCTGATGATCTGGACAAATTTCAGTTCGGCTGCCGTTGAAATCGATGGCAAAAAAGGAGATCCGGTCATCGAAATCAAAACGGATACCTATGAGGTTCACTGGAAGACAGGAGCACAAATGGGATACATGATAGCTTTTGCTGAAGGTGAGCCGGTTTTTGAGGCTATGCAGGGCCGCCGACTCTATCATTCAGCCAACTATGCAGGTTGGAAAGATTGGGGAAGTCTTGTTGATTTTAAGATACTCGATCAAACGAGAACAATGGCAAAGCTAGAGTTCGTTTCCGATGACGGCGCTTCCAAAGAGTATATTTGCGTTGCTACTTTTTGGGATGGGACACCTCTAATTAAGCATGAAGTGTCGGTAAAAGCTAAAAAAGCTGTTGTGTCCTTTTCTGATGGTCATGAACCGATGTATGAAGTCAGATCTCCCATCAAAGGAAGAAACAAGTGGGATAGTAAAGGAGATAATGGCCCCTTTGCTCATGCTGCTTTCTGGACTAAGGGTGGGGTGTTTTCTGCGCTCTATGCAACCGATCCGCAGGTAATGGCGAGAAATTTCCCTGGTTGGCAGGCTGATGGCCGAATGGATCTTGATCACAAAAACTTAGGTGTGCAACTGAAAAAAGGTCAGACCAGTGAACCAATTGTCTACTGGGTTGCTTTTGGTACTGGAGGTGAAAAAGAAGCACATGACTTGGCTAAAACGGTGGCGGAAGTAAAAGATGGGGACATATTCCAGGCTGTTGATGCAAACGAAAAACTCTCCATTACGTGGGGAGCGATTAAAAGCTCCAAGTAAGAATATGCTGTAGAACATCAAATAAGTAGATCGTAATTAATAGAGTCAATCGGTTGATGCAAGGTGGGCAAAGTGTAGCATGTTCACACCGAAAGTTTCAGTGGAAGGGCGACACCCCGTACGACATCCTTTAGGCTCCAATCCGTGCTACGGATCACCGTTATTGACTAGATTAATATGCGAAACAAGCTTAGTATACTCCCCAAATCTGCTGGTAGGTACTCGTTTGTCTGGTAGGTACCCGTTTGTACTGACCAAATGTTTTTTTGTCTAACAACTACCTCATAGATGAATGTGAAAAAGGCATTTAGTTGCGTACGATGAACAGACTGAGCGTCTTTCGAATCTCTAATTCCTAACCAGTATCAGCTTATTTCAAACCTACCAGACAGAATCGAGATCATATCGATATTACCCTTTCTCCATCCGAATTTATAATTATCACTTTTAATCGCACTAGTATTAACCGGAGTTTACGTGCCGAAGCCTCACGAGTAAATCAATTCAAGCTTGGATGGTTTTGCCTATGATGCTATGTGTATCAAAGCACATAGAGAAGCCAATGAACTAACCATTTACAATGAGGAAATGTGGTACAGCGATGGACATTCTAGGGATACTAGAAGACTTACTCGGGAATAAAAATTCAAAGGATATATGAACGGTTTACTCCAACAACTTTTATCTGAGAAGATCGAAGGAGAAGTCCGATTTGATCTGTATTCCAAGGCCCTTTATAGTACAGATGCCAGTCTTTATCAGATCGAGCCCATTGGTGTGGTCATCCCTCTCCATAAGACCGACATGCTGAGGACAATTCAAATTTGTTATGATCAAAATGTTCCAGTTCTTCCTCGTGGTGGTGGGACCAGTTTGGCGGGGCAAACCGTTGGGAAAGCTATTGTTATCGATACATCCAAGTATATGAACAAGATTATCGAGGTCAACGTGGAGGAAAACTGGGCAAAAGTTCAACCCGGTATTGTTCTGGATGAACTGAATCACCATTTAAAATCACATGGCTTGATGTACGCACCAGACGTGGCTACCAGCAGCCGTGCCAACGTCGGAGGAACCATTGGAAACAACTCGGCTGGATCCCATTCGGTGATCTACGGAAAAACAATCGATCATGTAATGTCACTTGATCTAATCCTGTCTAATGGCGAGGAGATTGTAGCTGAACCAATCTCACTAGCCGGACTAAAAGACAAAAAAGAAGGTAATACCAACGAAGCCCACATCTATCGTGAAATCTGCCGCCTAGCTGAGGAAAACAAAGAAGAAATTCGTTCAAGGTATCCACGAATCCTGAGGCGGGTGGCAGGCTATAATCTCGATGAGTTCATACCAAATGCTGGATCAAAAGAGGTCACACCATACCGAAGAGATGGATGCGATAACGAGCGACCATTCAATCTGGCCAAGATAATCGTGGGGTCGGAGGGCACCTTAGCCACCGTGACCGAAGCTAAAATTAATCTTGTACCAACACCCAAGATGACAACACTTAACGTCATTCATTTTGAGACTCTGATCGAGGCAATGGAGGCAGTTCAGCCAATTCTCGAATGTCATCCAACTGCCGTTGAATTAATAGACGACTCTATCATCAAAATGACTAAAGAGTCCCTTGAATTTTCGCGAGTCAGCAACTTTATTCAAGGCGACCCTGAAGCAATCCTGGCAGTTGAGTTCTATGGTGAAACGGAAGAAGAACTGTTAAATCAACTCGAAGTTCTAGAGAAAAAGATGAAATCATTAGGGTTAGGATACGCTTTTGTCCGATGCTTAACCGCAGACCAAAAGGCCAAAGTCTGGGAAACACGGAAAGCAGGACTCGGTTTGCTAATGGGTATGAAAGGCGACCATAAACCAGTAGGGTTCGTAGAGGATGCCGCTGTACCGATTGAGCATTTACCAGAATATGTTCGCCGTTTTGCTAAGATCGTCGAGGATCATGACACAACAGCGGCTTACTATGCCCATGCTAGCGTTGGGCTTTTACACAATCGTCCAGTGATTAATCTCAAATCTGAATCGGATATCAAAAAAATGCACTCCATTGCTAGTCAGGTCCGAGATCTACTGATAGAACTGGGAGGTGCCATGAGTGGGGAGCACGGTGATGGACACGTGCGTAGCGAATGGATCAAAAGTATGTTCGGCCCTGAGATCTATCAAGCCTTCCGAGAGATCAAACAAGCTTTTGATCCAACAGGTATTATGAACCCAGGTAAGATTGTAGATGCGCCACCAATGACGGAAAATCTTCGGTTTGGTCCCAAATATAACACTATCCAGATTGACACTTACTTTGACTTTTCCAGTCAAGGAGGATTCGGTCGCGCCATTGAAATGTGCAACGGAGTAGGCGCTTGCCGAAAGACACTGACAGGAACCATGTGCCCATCCTTCGTGGGGACACGAGAAGAGAAGCATAGCACTCGCGGACGCGCCAACGCACTCAGGAACATCATTTCTGGCACATTACCACACGATCATTTTACGAACAAATCACTCTATGAAGTCCTAGATCTTTGCTTAGAGTGTAAGGCTTGTAAATCGGAATGTCCTTCCAACGTAGACATGGCTAAGATTAAGTACGAATTTTTAGCCCAATATTATGATCAGCATGGTCTCCCGCTACGAAACTTGCTGTTTGGTAATATAGCCCAATTGAGTGCAATTGGTTCGGCATTAGCACCAATATCAAACTGGATGATGAATACAGAAATTTCCAAATGGATGACAGCAAAGCTATTTGGTATTGACCAACGTCGATCACTGCCAAATTTCGTCCGCCAGCCCTTCGAGAAATGGTTTACTGATCGCCAGACAGAAAAAGAAACGCCCTTGAGATCTAAGACAGTGGTTCTTTTCCACGATACTTTCATGAACTACAACTATCCACAGGTTGGAAAAGCCGCAGTTGAAGTGTTAGAGGCGGCAGGTTTTGACATCATCCTATCTCAGAAGAAATGTTGCGGGCGTCCCATGATTTCGAAAGGCATGATCCGGCAAGCTATCGAGAATGCCCAATATAATATCGACTGCCTGTTGCCTTATGTTGAACAAGGTATCCCAATCATTGGTTGCGAACCCAGTTGTATTTCAACATTGACCGACGATTATGTCGATCTGATTCCTGGAGACAGATCCAAACTAGTGGCTGAAAATACCTTTATGATTGAGGAGTTTATTGTAAACTGCCATGAAAAGGATGAACTGGATCTAAATTTCACAGAGAACCCAAAGGAAATTCTTCTTCACGGACATTGTCATCAACGTGCACTGGTTGGCATCCAACCATCGTCAAAAGTGCTAGGTCTGCCATCAGGCTACAATGTTGAAGTGATTGACTCCAGTTGCTGTGGCATGGCAGGTTCGTTCGGCTACGAAACCGAACACTATGATCTATCAATGGAGATTGGAAAGCTCCGTCTTTTCGACCAGATTAGCTCCAAGAACGGAGACTTTGAAGTGGCAGTCTCGGGTGTCTCTTGTCGCGAACAGATTAAGCACGGTACAGGGAAAGAACCGCTACACTTAATTGAGCTAATACGAGATGCAATCCATCAAAACTAAGATGTATCTGGGCTTTAAGGCTATTTCCCAAAAATCTTCGGAATGGAGGAGATTTTGATTGAGTTACCCCCCTTAATCTACAAGAGCAATCGAGTAAGTATGAGTTTTACTAATCAAAAAAACTCGAAGTTTTGACAAATACGTTTTCAGCTTCGGAAAGCAGCAGCATCATTCCTCTCTTTACTCCTTACTTCAGTCTTTAACCAGTTTATCGAATGAGACGAAAGTATTATGCTGTTGGAATATGGGCGGTTCTTGAACTACTTACCAGCGTAGATTATTGTTATGTTCTCCCTAATGCATAACAAATGAGTCACTGGAAGGATCGGTAGAAATCAGAATTCTATAAAATCGAGTGTTCATTTGCTAACCGTGGATACGAATCATTAGACCAAGAAAATACATGCTAGTGACGATATTTAAACATTGGAATAGAACAAGAGATAGCTTTCCAACCTAATTCCTCTGAGTTCAAGGGATGAGTATGTCAACTCAAACCAATAATATCCGAATCGAAAAGCAACCCTGGGTAATCGTATTCCTTCTATTAACTTCCACTGTAGGATTAGCGATCAACGGCTATCGTTACGGCTTCAACGACCACGCATTTTACATCCCGATGATTGACCGTTTGGTAAACCCAGATCTCTTCCCAGAAGATTACCTGTTCGATGAGCCATCAGGAGAGTATAATTTTTGGATACCGGCAATGGCAATGCTGGCTCGGTTTTTTCCCTTGGACTGGATCTTCTTTCTCGGTTATATACTGACGCGTTTTGCGCTTTTTTGGGCGATTTACCACCTTTCCATAAATCTTTTCAACAGTCGCGGAGCAGCCGTACTGGCTGTACTTTTTCTTGTTATTCCTAAATCTGTTGGAGGGACAGCTACGGCTACACAAGACATCTTCTTCACTCTCCGCTCAACAGCAATGCCCTTGGCAGTTGCCTTCCTAATCCCCTACTTTCAAGGACGAATCACACTTGCCGCTATAATCTGTGGCGTCGTTTTCCTAATCCATCCGATTACGGCAATCCCTCTAATCTGCCTGCTAGGATTCAGATTATTGATTGAAATTTTTCGCCAAGGATGGCGAATACCGGCGAAGGCATTTGTCGTATTTACAGCCTGCATACTTCCTCTAGTCATTCGCGTTTTCCTAATTGACCGTGCCAACCACTCTGATTTAAGCCCTTTCTCCCAGTCTAACCTACAATGGCTAGAAATTATTAAAGAACGTGATAGCTACATCTTCATTTCCGTATGGAATCGAGAAGCCTTTCTATCGCTAGTTGCCTACACAGTTATTCTGCTAGTTATACTTCTTTATCGTCACAAAGGGCAATCTGGTAATCATGCCAATACAAACAACGAGATCTTTTCACAGACGGACTTCTGGGCATTCGGTGTGGTGTTGATCTGCGCGGGATTGTTCTGCTTCGGAAGTGTATTTGTCGAATGGTATCCGCTACCGCTCATCGTACAATTACAAGTACTACGCGGTCTCCACCTAATTGTAAATTTATCAATGATTTACGCCGCTTGGCTCTTGTGGGAGGGTTTTCAGCATTATCAGAAATTTAGACCTTCAATCAGCTCATTACCCAGTCAAACCATCAACCAGCCAATAAAATTTCATTCCGTCCTTCGCGTTGCTAGCCAACGAACCAGCGAGCTGGCTAGCGCATTGATAATTGCTCTAACAGCCTCACTTTTTGTAAGCAGATCATATTATCAGCTGACATTAGGAAGTATCACGCTAGTCTGCTGGTGGATCTGTTTTCACTTTGCAGATCTTTCTTTTGTCTCGAGAAGAAGAGCTTTTTTCACTTGGATCAGTCTTACTGCTGGGAGCATTATCTGGCTATCGGTTATCTGGGCTTTCCGCCGATTCTTTGCTGATGCGTTAAACTGGCATGTCTTCTGGCTGGTATTAGCCGGACTCATTTCTATTGAGCTGGTTGGCTTACTAACCCAATTCTGGAAACGAAGAAGGGCAGAAAATTTCACTGCCGGAGGCATAATCTTTACCACAATTCTAACACTACTAATGCTTAATTCCAACAAGCTAGATCAGATACTAATAAAAGGACAATTGACACATTACGTCAATCTTCCGGGAAAATCCCCTCCTAGTAACTGGGTTGATGTGGGCCAATGGTGCAAGACACACACATCCGTGGAAACAACATTTTTCGTTCCACCCAAGACAAAAGGATTTCGCATTCACTCCCGCCGAAGCAGTGTTGGTGACTGGAAAGACGGTGCTCCTTGCGTGTTCTCCGAGCGCTATGCCAAAACTTGGTGGTCACGAATGGGAGAACTTAGCGATTATCAATCATTCAATGAATCACGATTCCAACAACTGCGAGAAAAGTATGGCGCTTCATTGGCCGTAGTAAGAAAAGAACACCAACTTAACTTTCCCATACTGTATCAAAATCATGAATTCACAGTTTATGAATTGGGAAAACAATAATAACCCTTATTTACTGAGCCACTCAGGTAACGGGAAATTTCAGCTCGAGCTGATTACGTACTTGAGACCATCCGATTTTATATCCTTTTACAATTTTAGAACGATATAATCTATTCCACTCTCTCTCAGCTTCATCACGACGACCATAAAAGGATCGACTGGCCTGATGAAGACTTTTGCCTTGACCACCATAACGGCTAATTACCTGATAATAATAGGAACTCTGTCTTGATGAGTGTGTCAAATAGAGATGGTAAATTTTGTTAGAGACCTCCTCTTGAGAATAGAGATGGGCAACCTTACTAGCTAAACATTCATGATTGAAAGGAACAAAAATTGCGTTCTCAGCGGGAAGATAGAAACAGACCTTCTCCCCTTCAGCCAACAGAGACTGGTAACCTTTATAAATACAAGTAGAGACGAAAGAGGGGTTAGAAACTTGAAATTTCACTTGGTATTCAGGAGGGCAACAAAGTTCATCTGAGACAACATTTAACTGCCCTTCCATTAACTTTGGGGGAGAGATTTGAATCATAGCACGCTCTGCCCAAGTTCCTTGGGCAAACGTCATGGCTGACAGTTTTTTTACCCAATTGTTTAGATCTATAGGATCCATATTAGCTACATAAAGATCTAGTTCTATGCGACTTTACCTCTATTATTGAAAGAAGTGGACGATTGAAGAGAAAATTGCTATTCCCTCAAAAACCGGTAGCTAACGGTTAGCCAACACAACATATTTGCCCGTAAATTCAGCTAGTAACTCATTTCTAACCCTAATTGTGGAATTAAGCATGATTTCGGCTTTCCCCTTCCGTGCAAACCTATCCAAAAAAGATGAAATCTGGGCCATATCAACCAAAGCACAAACCACTTCAAAATCATCGTTTATCGGCTTGTAATATTCAACCTGGCCTCTTTGAATTACCACATCCCCAGCTAAATCATTCGCTCGCAAATTTCCGATGAGAAGACAACAACCGGTCAAAACTAGCCCGGAATAGATACTACCACCAAATGCTGTATGCAGATGATTCCTGTTAGCTTGAAGAGGAATATCAAGGGCAATTCTAGTAGGAAGATAAGAATTGACCTTGATGCCCATTTTTCGAGCAATCGGAATTTCCTGATCTATGAATTGTTGGATATAATCAAGCATTCCTTGGGAACAAAAAACAATTCCATGCTCAATGGTCATCTACTGACCATTGGTGCCGAACTGAAGTTAAAACGCTCTTTGAAGCAAAATTTATATCTATCTCTCAACAGGTAGCTCAAAAACAACTTATCAAATTCGAACAGTTCTTGAATCAAGTGCCATTTTCAACACCCTCCCAATCTCGCCACATATTCAAACAAGGGGATTCCTCCATCGTCTGTTCGATATCTTTTTTTCTGAAATCATACAATACCGCCTGTCGAATCTGACACGAATAATTATGACCAGCGGCATGGCCAATTCGATGATGCCAAAAGATGATATCGCCAGCACAACCATAGCAATCAACACCTGTCTTTTGACTGAAAAAAGCTCGATCTTTTTCATACTGATCAGTCGGTTCTGTCCTGTACTGAGAATGGAAGTCATAATAAAACTTCAGGTGACTTTTCGGCCAGACCATAAACCCTCCACCCTCCGACGGAACATCGTCAATGTAACCAACAACACCAAGATGAAATGGATGACCATCGACATGACAACCACTTGACTTTTTTGGCACATCACCGTAGGGTAAAGTACAATAAATCCCACGAACTCGATCTGGTTCATGCAACGTTCCTTTGCCCAGTAGTTGCTCCGCCATATGCCATACCGATGGATTTTTAGGTAGAAGTTCAATCATCCAAGGTTCCCCACCGGGTTGACGATAATTCCACCGGTGTCCAGATCGATACGACATCTTATCTTCACACTTTTCTTCAAATGGGCCAATCCAAGTTTCGAGCTGATCACGCTTTAGTTGCGAAGGCGCCGCCTCCCACAAGCGTTCACGTGCATATGCCATTAGTCTAGGATCAAGGACATTCCGCTTAACCAAATAGCCTTCTTCTTTAAAAAAAAGAATTTCCTGTTCTGATAGTGTATTCATAAACCTAAGATCTAATCAATATCTCGATCTTGTTGAAATAAATTTTGGCAATGTTCAATAGGCTTGAACCGCAATTTTAAGCTTAAATGCCCCAGTGTTTCCAAAGATCGTCCAAGATATCATATCGCATCTCTTCAAGCTTTTTGTAGTGCCAACGGCCAAAGATACCAATGCGGGGAGTAGTATTCACATTTGACGATCCGTTGTGACACATGAATCCATGCCATAAAATGACGGTACCCGCAGGGGCGTGAAATTCAGTTGGTCCTTCAGTAGCCCCTTTAGAGAATTCGGTGTAATTCCACCCTTCGTTATCTAAAAAACTGCCATTAATTTTCTCCGGATGGCGAACGAAATAGTCATATGTCGACAGATGGCTACCTGGCCAGTATATAAAACAGCCACCTTTCGATTCAACGTCATGGAGGTTGGTGGTTGCCCCAAGAACTAAACCTCCTTCAGGATGCTGAGAGGGTGGGCCATAACCATCGATATGGCTGCTTCTCGGTAACGACCATTGACCAGCGGAATCCGGCCATTTAATAATTGGCGCCCCACCTCCTCCAATGAAATTACCACCACTTAACTGATCCGCAGCAGCCTGAACCATAGGAACAGCACTAATATTCGGACAAGGTGGTGTAAAACGCCATCGACCAATAAAAGTTTGATCAGTCGGCCAACTGTCCGGATCATCAAATCTCGAATTTAAACACCACCAAAACTGTTCCTGCCAAGTTGCCAAGAGTTCTGGTTCAATGCAGTTCTCTAGAATCAAGTATCCATTCTCTTTAAAAAAGCTGATTTGCTCTGCTGATAAAACCTGTGAATTAGCCATTTATCCCCCTAGTCTTCCAATCTAAACGACACTACAAACACATCGAAATCCATTGTAATCGTAATCAAGCGAAGAATCTTGGTATCCACGAAAAGCCACACGAAGCGCACCAAAATAGTTATTCCAACTTCCACCACGGACCACACGATACATGCGTTTTATCAAATCCCCATCCGTTTCATCTTCCCTAATGGCCAGAGGGCTCCGCTGCGGACTTCTGACGTAGAACTCCTTTTCGTAAGCATCCAAACACCATTCCCAAACATTTCCAGCCATGTCATTCAGACCATAACCATTAACCGGATAAGTTCCTCCAACGTTTGTTTGACGAACCGTCCCATAATAATTAGCATATTCAGAACTGTTATGCGGATCTACATCTGAATTCGGCCACGGAAATTCAGCTTGATCTAATCCGCCGCGGGCAGCATATTCCCATTCTGCTTCCGTTGGCAGCCTTTTCTCCATCCATTGCGTATAGGCCATCGCATCATGCCAATTTACATAAATAATTGGATGATCATCGGTTGGAGAATCAATCAAAATATCACGCCAATTAGGCGTTTTATATCCGGTTTCTTCAACGAACTGACGATACTGACCAACAGTTACTGGACTAACGTCCATGTAAAAAGTCGGAATCTCGACGGTGTGGATAGGTTTTTCGTTGTCCACCTCTCGACCACCCATTTCAAAGGTTCCGCTGGGGATCAGTACCATGCCTGAGTAATCAATGGCCTTCGGCGACGATAATAGTTTTTGGGCATCAACCCCAACAATATTACGTTGATCTGCCATAAATTCTTCCTTGCACACTTGGAATTATTAATAAATTAAGTTAACTATAATCAGTAAATTGAATTTTCCGGATATCACCAATCGGTTCTGTGACCTCCCGTCGTAACCAGCTTTCTGAGATCGGCTCAAAACGCCCGTATAACTGAGTTGTACCAATTTGGAATTCAACCTCCTGAGGCCCACCAAAGGTTGCCATCTCCCATTGATCAGTTAATCGGGCAGTAGATAGATCCTCGATCAACTTACCAACATCTTTTTCCTCTGGCGTATAACGAAGTTCAGCACCAATCGTAGCACCATAACGACGATAAGTCGATTCGGACAACTCACGCATATCCGGAAACTCAATAAGACGCAATCCGACAAAAAGATGATCGTTTTGGCGTTCAACTACCAATTTTGGAGTCGTAAGCTCAGGGTCACAGGCAACGAAACGAAGCCCCATTGAAGCATGACCACTTCGAACGATTACCGTGCTGTTGGCTGCCCCCTGGTAGGTATCCCCAGATTGAATACCATTGATAATTACATCGTCAATAGTATTCAATCTGGGAAAAACCATAAACACTTCTAAAGTTTGCACCGTCCACCTTTCTTGCCTTTTTGGTAAATATATAACCAAAGCTGTCGGTCCAGACTGCATGGCAAAGGGACGACCATCATCACCCCAAAGTTTGGGACCAATATCAAAGTCACCCCCATGATGGTGATTCCGATACAGGTTTCTAACATCTGTCCCTGGCCTTTTACCGTTTTGAACAAATCGAGTAAACGCCTGTCCCAAGTCCAATAATTTCTCCACAGGTTTTCCAGTTCGCGTCCATTGAGCGATATAATTACCATTTTGCATACCGTGGACATGTGCTTGCGATGCAGTTCCAACCGAAAGGTTATCATCCATCCAAGTTGTTAGATCAGCAATACCCCCGGGAATCCATGTCAGCACATCTTCGTTTCCCAGTTTGACCATCGCCTGTTCAGCCGATGCAGTGACGGTAACTGGCATCTTTTTTCTTAAAGCGATATCACTGACATCAACAGGATGACGATGTGCTAATAATGGGAGAATTCCTCCATAAGCATGATCATGACCATGCTCATAATCATAAGCGACCTCTTTATCGTAGAAGGCCCCCCACATCATGTCGGCCAGCATCAAGACAATACCCGATCCTCCGAAAAGACTATCGTGATAGGCACGACTCCATGGACCACACAACTGCTTGACTCTAGGATGCCACCGCCACGCCATCTCAGACCAGAGGTGATGCTCCAATTTCTCAGCCAGACGAATGGTGCGCTCCTCACCGAATAAGCAGATGATCCGCAATAAAATCAGCGTTACTGGATGATAGGTGGGGCTGTTAAATTCAGGGATAGTACCATGTGCAGTAACCATGTCCGTTAACTTTTCAAGTGCTTCAATTCCTCTCTCAACATGATCTTGTCTATTAAACATTACACCTGCTATAATTCGACCGGTCCAGTTACCAAGTGGGATATTGATGTTTCTGCCTGCCATAATATCCTCACCACCGGAATCAATAAAACCTCGAATCGCCTGATGGAAATTTTCCCGATCTTCATCATCTAAAAGTGGGTCTATCTGAGCAAGTGCCAAGGCCTCAGCCATCATGTTGAAATGCCCCCCAGCACTACCGAGTTTTTTCAATAGTTCTTTGCCGGCTTTGATCCTTTTCGGTTCTCCACTTAGGAGAAAAGCAATAGCACAATATAGGCTGGATCTGGTATCTGGCCCTGGATGCTCATCCCCTCCAACTATACCCGTTTCAGGATCAGTAAACCGATCAGCATATTCACAGGCAACCTGTACTACATGTCTCGCCTGAGGTGACAAGTGTGAAATCCGACCATCTTCATCCCAATAAATGATCTGATTCTTTGACAAAGAACTTGTAGATTGATTCAAATTTGGTTGCATGGGCATCTCAATTCTTATTTCGTAATTTTGACTTTGGTAATATCACAGTAGTATTAAGAACTGAATCTTCCTCAATAAAAGCGACAATTTCATCTAAACGTAGCAGAAGGAATATCTTCAGAAAAATAATTCTCAGTATATCACAAGTAAAAATTCATGTGCAGTTGCCATCGCGCAATTTCTGGACACAGGTCAAAGATAGCAGACTATCAGGCACAATTTGGCAAACAGATTTCTCATTCTGTCAGAAAGGTGATATAATCACCATAGTATTATTGGCCTATAGTCGGAATTTTGCAAGCTCGTTTTATCGAATGATGTATTGTAAAAGCATTGAATTTCAACATGAAAAACACTCCTAAACACACAAATCGATTAATCGATGAAACCAGTCCATATTTGTTACAACATGCTCATAATCCTGTAGATTGGTATCCTTGGGGTGAAGAAGCGCTGAACTTAGCCAAAAACCTAGACAAACCAATTCTACTGAGCATTGGTTATTCTGCTTGCCACTGGTGTCACGTCATGGAACGAGAATCTTTCGAAAACGAAAAGATTGCTGCCATCATGAACAAGTATTACATCAATATTAAAGTTGATCGAGAAGAACGACCTGATCTGGATGAGATTTATATGAGCGCAGTTCAAATTATGACCGGTTCTGGTGGCTGGCCCATGACAGTCTTTTTGACTCCAGAACTGAAACCATTTTATGGTGGGACCTATTTCCCTCCTGACGATCGGTATGGCCGGCCAGGCTTTCCCAAACTATTAGAAGCCGTTGAGGATGCATATCGGAGCAAACGGGAAGAAATCAATGAACAAGCGGAAAAACTGGTCTCTCATATCAACCAAATTTCTAATCCGAAAGGTGTGGAAAATCTGTCATTGGATGACAAGATTATCGAACAGGCTTTCTATCACTACCAAAACCGATTTGATAGCCAACATGGAGGATTTGGTCAGGCCCCAAAATTCCCACCTGGAATGGGATTGATTTTGTTATTGAGATACTGGAAAAGATCAGGAAACTCACGGGCACTACATATAGTCGAATTCACCTTAGAAAAAATGGCACGAGGTGGAATGAACGATCAACTCGGAGGAGGATTTCACCGATATTCGACTGATGAAATATGGCTGACACCACACTTCGAGAAAATGCTCTACGATAACTCGCTTCTGACTGTTACTTATTTGGAAGCATTCCAAGCTACCGGCAAACCTTTTTATCGGGAAGTGGTTGAAGAAACCTTAGGCTATATCTTACGCGAGATGTACGATCAACAAAACGGTGGTTTCTATTCCACTCAGGATGCCGACAGTGAGGGAGAGGAAGGAAAATTCTTTGTCTGGACACCAGATGAAGTTGAGCAGATTCTTGGCCAAGCCGACGCCAAAGTTTTCTGCGATTTCTACGACGTAACCGACCACGGTAACTTTGAGCATCAAAACATTCTCTGGGTCAAAACCCCAACCGATTTATATACCAAAAAAACAAATATTGAACAAACCGATTTGATCAATATTCTGAGCAGATGCAAAAAGAAACTTTTCGACGCCAGAGAGAAACGGATCAAACCTGGACTCGACGATAAAATCCTGACCAGCTGGAACGGCTTGATGATCCGTAGCATGGGCCTTGCTTACCAAATCTTGGGTGATCCACGCTATCTGGAAGCAGCTGAGACCTCAGCCAAATTCATTCTGAAAGAACTTGTACAAAAGAATGGGCATTTATTACGAACTCATCGAGCTGGGAAAAGTCATCTGAACGCCTGTTTAGAGGATTATTCCTATTTCATCGCAGGGCTAATCGAACTCTATCAAGCTAGCTTTGATCCTCACTGGCTGAGAGAAGCAAATCGACTTAATCAAATCATGATCAGCCAGTTCTGGGATTCTCAAAACGGTGGTTTTTTCTTCACAGGGAAAGATCATCCAGAACTAATTGTCCGTTCCAAATCAGCTTATGACGGGGCAACGCCATCTGGAGCTTCAATGGCTGTTCACGTTTTATTACGACTAGCCATACTTCTCAATCAACCCGACTTGAAGGAGAAGGCGAAGATCACTTTTTCACTCTATGATCACACCATGAAAACGGCACCATCCGGATCAGCCCAGATGCTATGTGGAGTTGATTTCTTAATTGATGCCCCCAAGGAAATTGCTATCGTCGGCAATCCTTTAAACGAACAAACACAAGAAATTCTGCGCAACATCCATCGTCGCTTTGTTCCCAATAAAGTGATCGCCCTACTGAATCCAAATACAGAAGAAAAGCAGGAAATTGAGGAACTGATCCCGCTGCTAGCCGGCAAAACGTCAATTGACGGGAAGACGACGATCTATGTGTGCCAAAATTATGCCTGCCAGCTTCCAACAACTGATATTGATGACTTGGACAAACTACTCTTATCCAAGCCCCTCGACATCGACATTAGATGATATTGCATCCCCAACATCATCTGAATATACCATATCCAAATCGACCGTCCTACTATACTTGAGGCAGATTTAATCATTCAGTAATTTGACTAAACCAGATGTCGTAGATCGAACCAATGATAATAATTGCTAGCGAAACTGCCATCAACATACCACCAAGATATACAGTGTAAGCAAAGATGGGACTAATCAAGCGAGTTAACCACCAAGATGTAATATCGATAAACATAGCTACAAAAGGGAGGACCGCACCAAATAGACGGATAGCGGGACGAAAGGAAGTAAGTAAGAAAACCATCGAAAGTAAAAACGAGAAAATGCTAAAACCAAAAGCATGATAGTGTGTAAATCGAGCCAGCTTCCCAATTGACGGCCCCATATCAGGTTCCGCCGAAGCATAGACCTGGTCGTAAGTTTCTAAAGGATAATCTGGACGTTCATCGTAAGGATGACAACGAACACAGTTTTCATCAAATATATATTGGATCTCCTGATAGCCCTGCTCTGTACGGCCTTGCGAGATCCACTCTTTTATTAATACCTTTTCCTCCTGGTTTGACAAATACTGTTCCATAGAGCCATCGATCTTGTTAACAAGCAAAGATTCTCCTCGATTTCCCCGATAAGTGACCTCAATATCACGGATTGTTGCTAAACCTAAACCACTCGTATCTCCATCTGCTTGTCGCGTGTTAATTTGCAAATTAAGCAAAGCAAAGAGATAAGAGTACCCCATCATTAATACAAACAAACTAATAATAACTTTATGTGACCATGACAGTTGATTGAGTTTCACTTCCCCTAATTCCATACTCTCCATGTGGACTTGACAAAACCTCTAACTCGCGCATAGTATATATCATTATACAGATGACAAAGTCAAATCAAACGCTATTTTGCTATTTTGCTATTTTCATCTTGTCACAAGGAGTACCATCTTTCTCTAAAGAAGAACTCCCAGAAATAGGTGCCCGCCCAATAGGTATGGGAGGAGCGTTCATTGCTATCGCGGAAGGTAGTGCTTCTATCCGCCGAAATCCTGGAGGTCTTGCACAGTCTGAAGCGTACACTTTTGAATTCAATCAAAGCCCATCAAAACTGTTTGGCCAACTCAGATACAATCATTTAAGCCTCGTCTTGCCACGTACCGAGCGAGCCGCCGTTGGAATAGATTGGGGACAGATTAGACTTGAAGATGATGAACTTTTCGCCAACCATAATAGCTTTCACTTTTCCTATAGCTATAAACTAACTAGTATTATATCAGTGGGAGCAAATCTAAAGTACCTCACCAACTCGGTTAGTTTGGACCTGCAAAAAGTTGGATCTGACATCGGTTGGGGTAGTGATTTTGGCATTTTTCTCGAGTCAATCAGAAACATTAATCTTGGTCTTTTTGTACAAGACTTCATTGGATTTGGAACGGGAAAAGGACTTCAACAAGGAACATGGATTCGTCATAACAGTGGCATTAATGAAAAAGTTTTCTCAACGGCTTACAAGTTTGGAATCGCCTATCGACCCAACACACAGTGGCTAATTGCTACCGATTTCACTGATCGCTTCCATTTCGGTGCGGAATTTTCACCAAATTCACGATTCACCATCCGTACTGGATTACAAACTGATTTTCACGGCGAAATGCTCCCAACCTATACCTTAGGAGGAGGAATCCGTTATAAATCGACGTTTTTGGATCTCGCCTATTTAATACCTACGACCTTACCAGCAACAGCTTACATGAGTCTTTCGATTAATTTCGATTTCAGGAAATTACCAATTCAGATTGAACAGGTGCGTATTCGCGATATTTTCCCCACACATTATAATTTCTATGCCCGTCCAAACCGTGAAGCAAAAGTAATCATATTTGATAATCCGAATACACCTCCCAATCTTACAAGTGACGACTTAAATCGTTACTTTCCGATCCTACCCCAAGATACAATCGGCCGAATCTGGCTCAAAAACACGAGTCAGAAACCGGTTACGGTCCGAATTGAAATCTTTGTCGATGATTTTGTCAGCAAAAACGGCACGGAAGTTGCTGCTAATATTGAACTGCCGCCTATGAGGCGAGTTTCAGTACCAATTCGCCAAATTGTCTTGACACGTCAAGCAGTTGAATTAACCCAAACGCACCCGGTCGAAACCCGCGTTCGGGTGTCAGAAAGCGGTGGGACAGCGTCCCGAACAGTATCAACAACAATCATTCTGCATGGGAACAAGATGACATTACTTGACGATATATCAAAGCTATCATCCTTCATCTCATCAGATAATTTGGTAGTCCGAGATTTTATTAACCAAATCCGTACCAAGTTTCAAGATAAAACATGGAAAAGGAAACTCCCAAAAAATTTATTCTGGGCGATGCTATTGTTTAATTCTCTACATGGCATTTCTTACGCTGCTGACCCAAATATACCGTTGGAAAGTGGAACAATAGATGAAATCCAACATCCTCATGAAATGCTACAACGTTTTACTGTTAAAACAGAGATCAACAGTAATTCCAACGTTTTTGGAGATTGTGATGATAGTACTGTTCTTTACTGCTCAATTCTGGAATCTGTGGGTATCAATACGGCACTAATTCAATTTCCAGAACATGTAATGATGGCTTTTGATTTGGGAAATGTGTCACTTGAGCAAGCTCAAAATCTATCGATATCTGATGTCTATATAGCAATTAATGGTCTGGTCTGGATTCCTATCGAGACAACAATGATCAAAGACGGTTTTGTTTCCGCCTGGCAAATGGCCATTGAGCAATTACAAGGGGAATCAATTAAAGAATTAGCAACCGTAGAGAGTGGGTGGGCAAAATACGGCGCCAGTTCAATTCAGGATGAAACCCAACTTTTTTCCATACCAGAAAATCAAATTCAAAAGCAAATAGAAATAGATCTCACCAGTGAGATTTTACACCAATTTTCTCAAGTTGAGTAAGGTTAGATGAATGAAATGAAGAAATTTAAAAATATAATTTGGCTTTTCATAATTGTTTTCAGTTTACCATGTTCCGCTACAAATCAAGTCGTATTCACCTTCGGCAAAATAGAAGTTTTGCCAGCAAATTATCAGAATTGGTTTTTTTTAAATAAAGGTCAGGTACTAGAAGGTAAAGATTTGTTGCGGCTACCACCCAAATCTCTGATTCGCTTGAAGTCTAATGACGGTACTTTATTGCCAACACTATCTGGAGGACGCGAAATCAAAGTAGAAGTTTTGATACAGGAAGGGTTACAACTCAAAAATAGAAATGGCACGCAAAATAACCAGGGTATTAACGAAAATCTGACTGTTGATGTTCTCCCTCTTGGTAATAGAATTAAAAAATTACCTGAACATACAAGATCAGATTCAACGAACAATCAGAACATAACAACAGAACAACTGGAAGAACTTCGTCTTCAGATTCACCACCTCCCGTCAGATTTTATACAGTTACTACAAAAATTCCCTGTCGATCAAGATTCAGATCATTATCCAAGCCGGAATCTTAATGTTGCCCGCACAATTTACGATTCCATCATTGTTGGCTCAACTTTTACCAGCAGAGTACAGAAAGCAAAACTGAATTATTCCCTCTTGTATGCGCAGTTGATACATTATGTCCAGATTCCTGTCGACCTAACAACAAACAATTCAGGGCAATTGACCATAATTTTTGACAGTGGGGTTTCTTCAATTAACGCTAACATGATTACAGCAAACAAACAATTAATTGTTAACCAAAAGAATCAAAATCATATCCATATTCCTGTTCAAGTAAAACCAGGAACAAATTTTATAACGGCTTGGTACAATGGAAAAATTAACAAGTGACCCCAAGCTTAAAACATATCTGCTGATATGTTTAGTCAGTCTCTGCCCCTTTATCCTAATTGCTGTTATCCGTAACTTCGATATATTACAACTTATCGAACTGAGAACACTTGATGCACGATTGCGATTGATGAGGGTACCTGATGTTTCATCGGATCTTATCCTAATTACCATCGACGATAAAAGCCAAAGCAACGAAGGCATTGGCCAACTTCCCTGGCCACCATATATCTATAGTTCTCTGCTTGAATCTCTCCAAACAACCAAACCTGCAGCTACAGGTTTAATTGCAAGGTTTAATCGAGATTGGGAAGGTTCCGAAATTCCCGGTGATAATCTTTTTGTTATTCAATTGTATACCGCTGAGGACAACTATCCGACTAGAATTCCTCATATAAAAGATTGGATTGATCTACCCCAAATGCTCACTAATGCTGATACAGTAAGCTTCAGTGTCTTTCCTGAAAGCCAATCAGACGGTATCTACAGATCCGGACAACTTGTTGTCTTTAACACTCAGGAAAACAGCCTAAAATTCTCACTTGAAATATTAATGCTATGCCAACTACATGGCATCCCACCAGAAACCATAAAATTAAAAGATAGTATTTGGAAAGGGAAATTTCTTGCCATGAAATTAGAATCTGGTAAAGACATTAGAATCCCAATTGACGCAGCGGGACGTACCTTTCCACGTTTGATTAGGAACTTTAAGCGGTTTCCTTCCATGTCTTTTATTGATGTACTGTTATCTTCAGAAAAAACCAAAGGTGAAAGTTTCCAACATAAGATTTCTTTGATTGGAGTCACCACGCCGGATGTTCCCAAAGCCCAAACAGCATTTGGCAAAATGTCCGCGCTCGAGCTACGAGCGAACCTGATGAATTCACTACTCAACCAAAATTTAATCTGGAAACCAAGCCATCAAGCTGAGATTTTTTATCTTGCTATATTTGCCATTATATCAAGCATTGGATCAATTCTGGTGTTTCATAATAGACGTAACTACCGTACACAACTCGTACTCACCTCCGGGTTGTTTATTTTGCACTTATTATTTTCTATCACCATATTTATCCTAGCCGCAATCTGGGTCCAAATTGCAATTGCGAGCCTAGCAATTATAATAAGTGGTGTTTCAAGCTGTCTGTTTTTAGGTCACACTCAGTTAAGAGAAACATTACATGAATTACAAAAAACACAGGAACAACTGATCAAATCAGAAAAGGAAGCAGCATTTGGCGTTATAGCAGCGCGTGTCAGGCATGAACTTCGAAACGTTTTAAATCTAATTCAATCACCTGCCGAGATGATACGTAATAACTTCTTGAAAGGAGATCCACTTAACCTGCGTAGAAACACTCAAGAAATTGTCAGTGAGATGGATGCAATTATTGGTAGGGTAACAAAGCTTGATGAGATGATTGAAAACGAGCTTAGCTTCTTTCACAATACTCATCTTAAACTCAAGTTACAAGAGATTGGACCAATTATATGTTCAGCTATTCAAGAAACTGAACCAATTATCCAAGAGAATAAAACTGATGTTCGCGTTGATCTCCCACCTACAGTTCCGTTAATCCGAATGAACAGTGAAAAAATGCGTATGGTTTTTGTAAATCTAATTCGAAACGCCTGCCAAGCGATACGGGATGATGGGAAAATTGCGATCAAGGTGCGTTTCCAAAACAAAATCGTAATCACTTTGGAAGACAATGGATGTGGTATTCCACACGGTAATCTTGATCGAGTTTTCGAACCATTTTTCACTACAAAACCACATGGACTCGGTCTAGGGTTAATGAACGCCAGAAATATTGTCGAAGAACATAATGGTACAATCCAGGTTAACAGCGAAATGGGTAGCGGTACAACATTTGTAATTGAATTACCGATTGGAGAAACATAATGGCTAAGTCACGAATCTTGATTGCAGATGATGAAAAAAACACTTGTCGATACATCAAACAACATATCAAGATGGAGCCAGACATCAACGCGGATATTGACTTTGCACATCATCTAGATCAAGCGATTAAAATGCTAGACGAAAATCCAAGTTATGATCTGATACTAATCGATCTGTGGATGCCAGACCACATTGGCACACTCGACAGAAAAGCAGGCATAAAAATCCTCGAAAAAAGCCGATCCCTCCAACCTATACCACAAGCGATTACGGTTACCGCCAATAGTTCCTCGCAAACCGCGCTCGAAACAAGTGGGCTTGGTGTATACGACTATGTAACTAAACCAATCAATTATACTGAACTCATCAATATGATCAAAGATATTCTGAATCGTCCAAACAACGAGTATATTGAGGACGCCCCAGACATATTTGAGGAAGAAGAAATTATAGGCCGAAGCCAGCCAATGATCGAAGTCATGAAGAAAGTTGGCCGAGTCGCATCATCATCAGCAGACGTACTTATTTACGGTGAAACAGGTACCGGTAAAGACCTCATCGCCCGTGCCATCCATCAGTACAGTAATCGATGTAACGGCCCTTTTATTCCGGTGAACTGCAGTGCAATTCCATCGGAACTTATTGAGGCTGAACTATTCGGAATTGGAAAACAGGTTGCAACATCTGTAAATCAGCGAATCGGAAAATTTCAGCGGGCAAATGGTGGGACAATATTTCTCGACGAAATCGGAGATTTATCTCTAAAGATGCAACCCAAGCTGCTGCGAGCCCTAGATTACAAAGAAATTCAAAGAGTAGGCCAAAGCATCGAGAAAGTAGATGTTCGTGTTATTGCCGCTACAAATCGGAGCCTACTAGAGGCCACCAAAGAGGGAATTTTTCGGTCCGACCTTTACTATCGTCTAAGTTTTATTATCGATCTTCCACCGCTTCGCGAGAGAAAAGGAGATATTCCTTTACTCGCCAACCATTTTTTAAAAAAATATGCCAAATCCGTTGAACAACAAAGAATACAGGGGTTTGCTCCTGATGTGTTGAAAAAATTTGAGAAAAACCGATGGAACGGCAATATTAGAGAGCTTGAGAAAGTAGTTGAATACGCAACCATAACGTGCCGTAGTGAATACATCTCTGACGCAGATCTCCCATCATGGCAATTCGATCAGACCAATCTCAATCCCAAAAACATGCAAAACACACTTGAAACTTTGATTGACTCCAAAACAATAAAAGAAGCATCTCAAAAATTTGAACGTCTTTTTCTTGAGCGGAAATTTAAGGGAAACAACTGGAATGTCCAATTAACTGCAGACGAAATTGGTCTCACACGACAGTCACTTCATCGGAAAATGAAAGCGCTCGGCCTCAAACGGGAACAAGCTAAAACTTTTGAGTGACACTGTCACATAATAGAGACACCTCTACCCCATACCACTATGCTTTTCAATAAGACAATACGCAACGATTATACTCTCTCGAAATCGGCACATATTTTGCTAACAATCGCTAAGCAAAAGCAACATGTTAAAAAAATCAAGTAGTACAAGTATTAGTTAGTTCATAAGACAATAAAAAAATATATGCCGCAAAAAGTAGGAAATATGGCTTCAATTGGAGATCAGCTTGCAGAGAGCACTCATGAATTCAAGTCTATACCAACGGACAGTAATATTTCGCAAAATCTACAATTAATTGGTTCCAGCCAACTGCCGGCTCTTCCAAAGCAATCCACCCCGCCTGACCGCAGCAATGATATACTGGGAATTTATCTGAGTGAAATCGGACGTATTTCAGATTTATCGTACCAGAATGAATTAAATCTCTTTACTAAAATCAATAAATTGGAGACACGTATAGAAGAATACCGGATGTTAGTGAAGGAACTGGAGGCCCAAAATGACAAAAACCTTGCAATAAACACGTGGAGTAAAACAACAGACTTACAACAGCAAATTCACATTATAGCTTCACGAATCTCCGTAGCGAAAGACCGTATCATTGAAGGAAACCTGAAACTTTCCGTTCATATTGCAAAAAGATATCAAGGTCGCGGTTTAGATCTAACGGATCTCATCCAAGAAGGAAACATCGGCTTAATCAAAGCAATTAGTCGATTCGACTTGGAACGTAGGGTAAAATTCAGCACTTATGCTTCATGGTGGATCCAACAAGCTATTCAACAAGCGATAACTGATAGAGGACGCACAATCCGTCTACCGGCACACGTCTTAGAAAAGCTAAGAAAGCTAACACGTTCAAAAAACTACTTGCTTCAATCTAATACTCGTGAACCCGAATCAGATAAAGTTGCTGAAATTAGTGGGATATCCCCTAAAAAGATTGCATCACTAGAGCGAATAATGTCACAGACAGTTTCACTTGACAGCCCAATAATCCAAGACAAATTTGCAGTTCACGATCGCGTTCCATCCACGTCAACTTCAGATCCACTCACCCATTTGATACATAAAAACAGAACCGAAATTGTCAAAAAACTGATCAACGAACTACCAGAGAGAGAGCAAAAGATCCTCCGATTGCGATACGGTCTGGATGGTGAGGAGGAAAGGAGTTTACAAGAAGTCGGTAACATATTCAACCTTTCCCGTGAACGTATTCGTCAGATTGTGGCACGTGCTTTTAACCAACTGAAATCACACGAATTGCTCAATCAGATCTAATCCAAATTACAGCCTTTAAGTTGAACACCCCTTAAAATTGTACAACACAATTGGGTAAGACTGCCTCTTGCTAATTGTTTGTCATCTCTATCAAGTTTTATCAATACTGTTCCTTGTCCCTTCTACCGAGTAACAGCCACATATCTCGTCGGCAAAGACAGGAACTCTACATAGCAGGTTGAATTGGTAACCCCCAGAATCATTCAACATCACCGACTCAACCGGAATGAAGAAAAACTCAGCTGATTGTTCCACTTCATGCAACAGGAAAATTTCAACAATAACGTATCCTTGGGCCAAGGTCGGAAGGAGATCGAGAAACGAAGGTGATTCAAAAAGCAATTGCAATCAACAACTGCTTTGTTTACATCCGATGGTGTAAATAAGAACACAATTTCATAGCAATCGATTCAGGCAGGAAATCGTCGATTTGGGAAACATTGACCACTTGACATATACTGAGGACTGGGACTTCTCAAACCTTTCTGACATTGTTTGCATCTAGACAGTCATCCCACAACAACATCAAATGGAATTGGGAAATCGAGGTTCAAATCTCTCTATTCTATCAGTGCTTTTTTTATTTCAGCTAACACTTCTTTTCCGGAAACTTCGTCTAAATAGGTTCCGTCATCAAGTTTCTGCTGAAGTTCCTTCATCAGCTCTTCCATTTCGGGACGGATATCTGGCATCCGGTCGAGAGCCTCACGCACCTGTTGAATTAGTCGAGACTCATCAGAGATGTCAAATATAGGCTTCTCTGCCGAATTCGATCTTTTATTATGGTCAAGCTTGCCCGCCTCTTTTTTTCTTTCCGCTTTACTAGTCTCATAAGCGGTTAAGCGGTCTAAATCAGGACGTTTTATTCTCATAATATCAACTTAAAGATTTCTTATTATTTGCGTCTACCTGCTATTGTTTTCATCGTATTCTGCAACGAATCCAATTGGAGGGTCAAGAATTGTGTTTGCGTTTGCATTGATCCGAGAGCGGACTCGAGCTTGGCAAATTCTAATATCAGTTCCGTTTCCTTCACGACTAGTCTATCATCAAAGACTTCCATATCATTGGCCACTTCTTTCAAACCATCTCGAATTGTTCCAATACGCGAACCAATCAGACCAGAACCAAACCTCGTGTAACTCGACAAAGTGCTTTGCACGTTTTCTGCCACACCATCCACCAGTAAATCTCCTGTTGCCACCGAAGCAACAGGTCCTGAAACAGTTAAGGTATCTTCGTAAACTTCCGTAATGCTACTGTAACCGTCTAAATCCGGGGTTTTATTAGGCGTCGATACATAGATGGAACCAAGTTCAGACAAACTCAGAAAATCCGGCAGGTTTGTGCCGCCATAAAGTTTTTCGAAAGTAATAGGATCAGTTCCCACATTATTGAAAGCATACAATTTGTTTTTAGCGGTTAGACCAGCGGTGACACCTGAAATATTATTAATGGCGGTTTTCAAATTCGTTGCCGTGTAGGAAGTGTCCAACTCTATGATCGTACGTGCGTTACCGTATCGAACAGCAAACTTAGCGTAGTTAGCGTGGGTGGGATCATCTCCGAGGCTCAAGGATTGCAAAGTACTACCAAAAGTGGCAAGGTGCTTATTCGCATAAATACTATCAGCATGAGTATGAGTAGCTGCAGCTGTTGAGGCGAAACTTCCATCCCAGGCTCTTGTACCACCAGTCAATGTACCGTTAGTAGTCCCCGATTTGCCCGTATACTTAATATACTCAGAATCAATCTTGATAACACCCGAAGTAGCCAAAGTCGCCACGTTAGACAATGAAAAAGTCGTTCTTGAAGCTGAAATATCCCCAGTCGTACCAGCACCATTTTCTAAGGTAGCCGCATGGCTCAACGTTATGGCAGTAGTTAAGTTTGTAGGGAGCGTCACACCGGTTATCACCCCACTGGTAATCCTATTGATTGGAAGCGGACTGGTAGCAGTAGAACCATTAGACAGTGTTACTCGGCTTTTTCCAATAAACTTGCGGAAATCACTACCAAGAATGTTAACTTGTGTCTCTCCCATCGCACCAGTATCAACACCGTCAGACGTCACGTTAAATCCTTCCGTTGGTAAGGTAACTGCAGAGAAATTCAGTAAGGCTAGATTGTCCACATTGGTAACCCTTAAATCATCGGTATTATTACCCTGCTTCAATCTAATATTGTTACCAACCGAATAATCACCAACAACCGTAGACAATAGCTGAATTTTCGACTGATTAGACGCAGCTTGAATAATCGATTTAACACTGATATTCGACGTTTGACCATCAATTTTAACAAGTTTAGTCGTCGAGACAGTTCCTGTTGGCGGTGCAGTTTGGAAGTACTCGTAAGAATTGAACAGTGTCGCATCAAGAAAACCTTCTAACGTCACCAGCTGATTGGACGTATCCACATCCGTTACAGTCATCGTCAATGTATCTGTTTCAACATGAGTCAATGTACCGTTGTGTCTTGTTGCTGAAACCAAAACTGCTTTGTCCAAGTCTTTTTCAGCATATACACTTAAAGTTTTATTGGCCGTATTCTTTCCCCTAATCCTCAGAGTGATCGCTTCTCCATGGTCAAGAGTCGTTGTCCCGCTCGCATCCGACGATCCTTTAAACACCAATTTGTCACCATCATATACTGTGGAACCGGATGCATGAGCGTTCGCCGTTGTGAGACCGTAACCTCTTGTCAAGCCGGTAAAAGTAGTGCTGGTCTTCCCCGTGTAAGCAATGTCTTCGTCATCGACTCGAATCACACCGGAACTGTCAAAATCGGTTGTTGAAGCAACGGTAATAGTCGAGGTCGAATTAGTCAGAGTATTGCTCAAAGTTGCACTGTTATACTGGAATCTGGCAATATCGTCAGTTGTGCTGAAAGTCAAGGTATCAAGATTAAGCCCCGAAGCACCGGCACTGAAACTTGACATACTTAGTCCGCCTTTCCTGATGTTGACGGTGTTGTTCAATCTGGCAACGATAGCATTGAGACCTTGAACATCATCAATCTTCAGAACTGTTTTATTCTCAGATGGATTTGCTACGATACTGGAGATTACAATCGGATCCAATCCATCAATCTCAACCAGACCAGGATAAGTCGAATAATCACTGGAATCTAAGACACCACCTTTGACCGTAATAGAAGAAGAACCAGAGACCGCAGACAGAATCACTGGCACAATCGCATTACTACCGGAATCTTGTATTAACAAGGTCTTTCCAATTTTCTCTCGCAACGTTGCCATATCTGTAGTATTGAGTGTTAAAACAGCCTCTGACCCGTAAGATACTGGTCGATGGGCTTTGGTTCCAAGCTGAGCGATACTACCAAAAACCGAGGCGCTTCCTTCCGGATCACTTGAGATTGCACTTCTAAGTCTCCCTTCATCCACTTTCAGATCAAGGCCCTGTTTGATCTGGGAAATTGATACTGATCCTGCTTTACCTCGAGAGATTCCTAAATCACTTAACCTCTTGGCCTCGCCATCACCAATAACAGGTTTGACCGACAAAGAAACTAGTCGCTGGTACAACCCCCTGAGCGTAACATCATTTGCCAACGCCCCTTGAACAAGATCTTCATCCGTCTTGGGGTTAAAAATCCGTCTTGCCGTAACAGTATCACGCAACAGTTGTTCGGTGTCATTATACTGTTCCACAAAATCCTGAACCGAAGTCACAATAGAATCGGTATCAACGTCTACGGTCAGACCAACCGATTTCCCAACCTGTGTTGTACCCTTGAATTTGAGATTCAAACCAGAAACTAGATCATTGACTTCGTTTTTCGTCCGCGTAAATTGTACTCCGTTGAGCTGTCCAACCAAATCATTGCCAGCAACCCCTTCATTTTCCATCATATTAAAATGGCTCATAAAGACATTCGGTTGACTGGTAGTAGGTAAAGTCGTTAACTTATCCTCTGTAACGAAGTTGATTGCCTGCTCTGTTCCTGAGGATCTATGAACATAAACATCATTAGCAGTAGTAATCCCCCCTAAAGTCAACGGGCTGGCTGTACCGCTGGAGATGTCAAAGGCTTTGACTGCCGTGCCAGATCCACCATCGGTGACATACAGATGTGTCTCAGTGCTACTAGGGTGCCTGATAGCTATGTCCTGAGCGGCGGAAATACCATAACTACTTAAATCATAGCTCAAAACACTATTGCTTTGGGTTGCCATGTCAAAACGGTAAACCGTACTAGTTCCATTGGATGCGTAGAGATACTTGCTTGAACTGCTCATGGAAGAATTAGCACCATCATCATAGAAGATTTCCTGAACCGCTCCACCCGTTAAAGTGTACTCACTTGCAGATCCAGCGAAATGGCTAAGATTCGTCTGATCCAAAGTGTTCGGCTTTTGAGAACTCATACCAGTCAAATATGAAACTTTTCCATCACTACCACTAAGACCGGCAATAAAAGCGGTATCACTATCAACAAAGACATGAGTTAGCGTGCCCATCGTACCGGAACCACTTCCAATGATCTGGTCCACTTCAGTTTCGTCGATCGACTTTCCAGAGTACTGACCGTCAAAGGCCCGAGGATTAAGCGGATCAGTGACATCCATCCTAAACAGGATACCATTGCTATCCACTCCGTAAAGAAAAGCCTGATCATATTTGCTATCCGCATCAGTATCCACGTGATCAACCGAGATACTTTTGATGGTACCCAACGAAGCAGCACTAGAAGCACTGGTCTGCAGACTTCGGTAATTTGTCAATGCCCTGATATTCTTCTTATTGGAGACATCCACAACCTTTATGGATTGGCTGGTCGAATCCAACACAAAAGCCACATCCATTACTGAACCGCCTTTCACTTGGCGATATTGTGTAGCCGTAGTTCCACCTGAAGATCCGGAATTGGCAAAATAGGCACTCTCCCCATCAGTAAAGATGGCACCCTGACCGTCATAATCATCATAGATAAAATCATTATCGTTCCAAGACGAAATCCGCCCCTCACTCTCACTAACACTGGTATCGATGGTGGACGGACGATTATCCGTACTTGAGTTAGCTGACGCTTCAGTCAAAAGGTATGTTTTACCCTGCTTGCCAATTTGGAAGTATCCCATCACTTCCGAGGACGCTGTCTCCACTATCGAAAAGTTGCGGATACCATAATAATTATTCTCACTTGATAAGGTGATCGCAGTTCTCGCCGTACCAAGTTTAGGATCACCACTTAAGTTATACCTGTATATTTTATTACTGGCAGACACCTGTAGCTCAGAGGTATTCTTAACATCCAGATTGCTCTGATCGCTATTGCTGAATGTAATCACCTGACCATCCGTGATGGCGTTGCTACTATCAGGAGTCACGGTAGCAATATCCGTTCCGGTATTACTAATGGAGGGAGCGCTTCCATTAACCCCAGTGATTTTAACCACCAACAAGGTTTCGTCGAGATCGACACCCCCAGAAGATGGTTCTGTTCCGCCGGCACCGACGTCTTCCTGTCCCATAGCCCAGCCTGATTCTTGG
>Ga0207984_1000338_pt1 | contig 29486 bp, 11 predicted proteins | sample ETNtaG_30_FD_185760 | JGI IMG/M metagenome (GOLD analysis project Ga0207984, IMG submission 185760) | Marine microbial and viral communities from oxygen minimum zone, Eastern Pacific Ocean - ETNP201306PF43B (SPAdes) (version 2) | ecosystem: Environmental > Aquatic > Marine > Oceanic ...
GATCGGGAATTGTCAGAACAGACTTTAATCCCTTGGTAGTCGTTATCTTATTTACTGAAATGTAGACACGATAACCAGCAAAATCGGGTTCGAAGCTAGGTGATTGCAATATTAAGGATACTTGACCACCAAAATCGTTTGGGCTATCCGTTGCCAAGATAATCTGTATTGGTAACGGCGGAATATTATCAATAGCTTGTGTTGTGACCATAGACAAGTCTTGCTGAACATTACCCGCCATATCAACCGCTGTTACAGCCAAGTAAATATCGATATTATTTTGTTCGACTTTAATCGTTTCTGATTCAGCTTTGGTAGTCAAAAATTTGGTCGCCTCTAGGGAATAAGGAGAAATCGGAGTATTGCTCTGATAGATTCGGTAGTGATCAAAATCAGGATTTTGATTTTCCTGCCAAGTGAGTTGAACAGCATAACCTTGATCATTTGGTTGATCAACAGCGACTAGATTGATAACTTTGGTCGGAGAAATTGTATCTATGGTTAACAGCATGGTTGATGTCAAAGTACTCGATTTACCTGTAAGTTTCTGTGCCGTCGCTCGTACACGGCCATCTACTAAATCGTCCCCTTCTCGAATAACTAATGATGAAACGAGAACCACCATTGGGTTTTTAGAGGTTTTATCCTTATCTTGGACCTTGCTATCTTCAAGTTGGACACTTTGGACATGACTAAACCGACTGGCGTCAATTGCTATTCTATCCTTGTCAACAATTTCAAACTTTACGATTGTATTCGATTCAGCAACTAACCTGATATTGATGGTGTCCTCAGCTTGTAACGGCATTTTGGCATCGTGAGTTACTTCTGTCATCCACGGAGGTATGGTATCAACAGATATCGGAGATGCTATAGTTTTAGTTACCTGATTTCCTTTACTATCGGCCAACGTAACCTCAACCAGTGTATTGATGGCAAAATCATTGGGTTGTACTTGGTAACTTCCTGCATAATGACCGTCATTGGCATTTCTATCACCATGCTTGCCATCGTCAAACAACTTCATGTCTTCAACAACACCTGCAACTGAAAAACTTGCTGCTTTAGATTTGTCGCCGGTCAATTCGACTTTTAAAATGTTACCGTCAACCAAAGTTCTAATTGCATTATGACGAGCAGCAATAATGCTTGGTGGTATCTTGTTATTGACAGAACGTACTGGATCATCAATCGATGAATCTATGATTTTGGACTCGTTGCCGTACAAATCCACAGCAACTACAGCAAAAAAGTAGTCAATTCCATCAGCATTCGTTGAAACGCTAATCTTGGTTGTTGAAGGATCATCGACCTCGGATTTAAGATCGGGTGTTGACAGACTTGTCTCAGGATCTCCATCGAAAAGATAAATTTTGTATCCTGCCAGATTAGCCAAGTCGCCGGGACGTGCCCATGACAGCGTGATATTACCACCAGCGTCATCTGGTGTATCAAAGGCTACAAGGTTTTGAATGCTATTTGGAGTAGTTGTGTGAATCTCCAGAGTGGGTAAGAGTTCAAAGTGAATAGCATTTTGATTTTTGTTCACCAATATCACTTCAATTGGTACATTCGAAATATCTAGATTGTTAGGAATCTTGATGCTAGCATTTTTGTTAAATGAAATCTCTGATGTTACTCCTGCGATGGAAAAATTGGTTTCGCCGTGCCAATTGACATCAATAACCAAACTATCATCAGATCGAAGAATGTTTTTAGACGAGTTTTTTGTACCATCATCAATCCAAAAATTGGCCTGCTCAACATATGTTGCGATCAAGCGGTATTCGCTGTTAGGAGTGATATCCAAAAAGTACGTTCCACTTTTCACCTCTGAAGTCATAACAGATTTGTTAGTTCGGCTGACAACCCCAGTCTCACTTTTGAGGATAAGCTCCATATTGGATTTCCCCACTTCACTGATTAAGTTGACAATAAGCAAACCTGCTTGGGTTAGCTGGAGTTGATAAAGATCCCGATCACCTGGCTTGGTCTGGGAACCTCTGATAACAGTGTCGATTGACATTGGAGAAGCAACCTGATCGTTGGGTTCAGTTTCCCATATTTCACTGGTTGTAAATTGCGTGCTTAGACTATAGAGACTATCAGTTTGACTATTGTTCTCTACAATTAGTAGATAGGATTTGGGCAACACACCGATGCTGATTGAACTTGGTTTGTTTGGTGTTACCTGGCCTATGGCAATAGGCGGCTGCTCTTGATTCTGATAGATAGTAATTGTTAATGGAGAAGTATTTAGACTAAGGTAAATGTCTAACACCCCCTTGCGATCTATCTGAATCTGATAAAAATCGATATCAGTCGCTCCTGCTCGGATTTCCCAGTTTAGTGGTAGATTATTGGCTTGGTCAGAGCTATTATTAGGTTCATTTTCACTAAGAAGTGAATCAGAAACGGAAAATCGTCTGACCGCTGATTGCCTCCCATCCAGAGTTTCAACTCGTAATTGGTGGCTACCAGCTGGCAGATCCCTGAGGAGGAGTTTAGTGGTGCTTACAGTCTGAGAAGGACCCTGATTCAATTGATAGCGGTACTCTGTCTCAGAACGAAACGGACTCCATCGAAAAGAGGGAGAACTGTAATGAATGAGGCCAATTGGTGTTGTCTGAAAACGTAGAAAACCTGCAGAATCTAAAATTACATTGGCAATCGAATGTGTCGCTTCAGAGACAGAACCATCAACTATGTCTGATTCATTACCAGATTTATCAATAGCAGTGACTAAGAAGAATTGATCTTTGTTATCAACAACAGTTGGCACATCTATTGAAGTTAAGTCGACGTTGGAAATTTCAGATTGGAGTTCCAAAATAACAGAAGGATCGGTTGGAGGTACTACAGAGGCATAAATTCTATATTTATGAAAATCGGAATCAAAACTTGGATGCGTCCAAGAGACAGTAACACTCTTGCCCTCATCATCCGGTGTGTCAATGGCTGATACTGTCACAATAGGATTAGGTGGCAGATTGTCAATTGCCTTGACTATATTCATAACGGATTTGGCAGATATACGAGACATATTATCGACACTATCAACAGCAGTAACGGCTATAAAAAATGGCACGTTATTTAATGGAACATCCAAGTTAGTACTCGTTGTCTTAAGATTACTTAGTACAGGTTTGCTAACCTCCCGGATTGGTCGATCTGATAAATAAACATTGTAGTGCGAAAAATCCGGATCTACAGAAGGTTCCCACTTAAGCCATATCTTGAATCCTTGATCGCTTGGTACATCTACTGCTTCCAAAACACGAACGGGCTTAGGTGGCTTGCCGTCGATGGTTAAGGGTTTAGACATTTCTATGTCAGCCTTTTGCCCTCTGTGGTCGATAAAACTGATGCTAATCTTGGTACTTTTCAGTTGATCTCCTTCCTGCACGATATACCTTCCCACATAAACCCCTTGTCCATCGTCGATCATGGAAATCAAATCATTAATCAAGAAAGCAGCAGTTCCTTTAGATGTTGCAACCATTGTGACTGTTAATATTTGACCAAGTCCTAATGGTTGATCTGCATCGTGATCTACAGACATAATCTTGGGAGATTTTCCGATCAAATTCACGCGTCGCTCGGCTTGTGATGAAACCTGATTTCCAGCACTATCAATTAACTGGCCGATAACAATCCCATTCTTAATCATGTCTTTGCTCTTTACTTGATAGAGAGCTTGCCAGCTATTATCTATTCGTTTCATCGGCAAATTTACGAATCCAAATCCAGTTTCAGGATCGATAATTTCGACTGAGGCTTCTACATCTTCAGAATCACCGCGAAGGACAACTTCCAATTGGTCCCCAGCTATAAGTACTCCATGGCCATTATGTTCTAAAACCTCAATTTCAGGAACGTTTGTATCAATTCTAATCTCATTGGGTAGATTTATATTGAGAATTCGATTATCTAAATCCGTAATTCTGACTACCACAACAACCGAAGCAGCGTCATCACCCGGTAGCATTTGATAATTGCCTGTTAGGATTATGTCATGACTAGAAGACTCTTTAACAACCAACGGGATGTTTTTCGTGCGAAGATCTGCGATCGGCGAAGTAAAATCACCAATTAGGTCAAAAGTTGCCGCACGTGTATGCTGGTTTAACTTAACTTCAACTATCAACTTTTCATCCAAAGCCAATGCCTTTTCTGCCAAATGACGTGCAGATTTGATCAATGTTGTTCGCAGTTTATAGTCTGCTGTAGCTGATTCGTTGGTTGGAGATAACCGAAGAGCTAGAGTTCGGCTGTTTACTGGAACTGAAAGTTGACCGCTTTGATTGTTTTGGTCGGAAATTTCCAGTTCACCAACTTTTATATTGGTTTGACTTAAAACTTCTAATCGTGTTGAACCAATCCCCGATGGACGCTCAAAGTTGATATGAAGAATACTCTGATCTAAACGATCTAGATTTGGCAGATTTATCTGGAACCAGTCTATATCTGAATTTCCATTCCAACTTGATCCGACAAGCGTTTTTTCCAAACTAATACGATCCGCACTATTTGGATTTAATAAAGGAGAAATATTATTCGGCTCAAACTCGGCCAACACCCCTACGTCTATTTCTTCCAACTGAAACAGAACAAAATAGTTAGTGATTTCTCGAAGACTTCCATTGTCCACTTTCAAAAAGTAATTACCTGGGATAACGTAGGTTTCAAGTTGAGCGAAATGCCCATTAAGGTTGGTTACTTCTAGTAGTCCAATTTGTCGACTAACCTCATTTCCTACTGGCGATCGGTATAAATAGACCATTGTTTGGCTAGATGCTCCGATACGTTCAAATATGACCTTGAGTTTCTGTCGCTGCAAAATCTGGAGTTTAAACCAATCGAGATCTCCTATGTTATTTTGACTGCCGATTAGATTAAGTCGTTGATCCTTAGGGAATTTCAAAGGCGTTGCATCCGTAAATGTATTATTTTTTTCAATGTCCCAAGCTACACTGCTGCCAAGTTTATTTGGCGACACAGAAAGCGTATAACCTGTAAAATCAAAATCAAAAATAACAGGTTGAACCTGAATCAAATAGCTGCCTTCACCGACGCCAATCGTAACCATATGACGTTGGTTGTTCTGTTGATCAATGCGGAATTCTCCTACCTTATTAGCATCAGAAACAACCGTTTTATAAATCTTCGCTGTAGTTGCCCCAGTGCCCCCTACTCGCTTTAAGCCGACAGTAATAGTACTTGTATTGGCAATATCAAATTTATACCAATCATCATCATGCTGGTTTAGGCTCGTACCTTGCAGAGTTTTACCATTTTGAAGGTAATTCGCAAAATTGCTCTGACCGTTAAATTCAAATTCCAATTGAACGTTACGACTAACTTGGAAATTTCTAAAGGCTGGTGTTGGGTCAACTATGCCATCGATATCAACGACGCTAACAGAAAAAGAATAACCACCATCAGGCAGATCGAAGAAAGTAACTTGAGTTGTATCTGTAAAAGTAGGCTCATCATTTCTCAAGGTATAGTAATAGCCAAGAATAGGTTTATCTATAGATTCACCTTTCCACATAAAAACAACATCCCTATGTGAAATGGTTCCATTGACACCACTAATAATTTCCGTTTCCAAAGGCTGTTGTGTATAAGCCCAAAAAGGGATTAAGATAGGAAAGAAGGCAATTAAGAAGAGTCTTCTTGGAGCTAGCATAATTCTAGATAATCTCGAATACCAAAGGAGCAAAAGATTAGAAATAGGAACAGCAAGATTGGGAACTTCCTACCTCACTACTATTATGGATTTAGCCATTTCTCAATCGAGTTAAGATATATACTACCTTATCGTAGAAATATTGAAGGGGTGCTGTATAATTTGACTTAGCTATTTTATCCAAAATAAAAGGGGATGTCAATCTAGGCAGGATCGTTACTTGATAATTAAAGCAGACCGGATTTCGGTGAAGTCATCAGCTGTTAGTTGATAGAAATAAAGGCCAGCAGCAACAGTCTCCCCCGAACTGTTTCGACCATCCCAGTAGATAGCTTTGTTGCGGTCAGTGTAGTGTCCGGCATGTTGGCTCCCGAGATTGAACTCCCGAACTAAGAATCCTGAATCAGTATATATTTTAAGTGCCACATTTGCTGAGTCAGCCAGTTGATAGGGAATCCAGGTTTCAGGATTAAACGGATTTGGATAGTTTGGAAGCAGTTTTGTTGATCTTATCCGTAGTTCTTTTGGTGCTAATGGTAGCGTGTTACGATCAAAGGACTTTAATTCCGTCGTGCTTAACCCTGCTGTATCTTCACCAGTAACAGTAAATTCAATTAATCCTGAGAAGCCCTTCGATACAACATATATGCAATTCCATGTTTGCGGGACATCCTTATTAGGCTGAACAGGTATATTTTCGTCGTTGATCTTTAGCTTTGGCCTTGTTTTGAGTTCCTCAGATGCTTGTATGTTTACGGTCAAAAAATCAGGTTGTATGGGATTAGGTAGTAAGTAGATTGTAAAACTTGGAGGGAGTGTATCTGGAGGATCCAGAACTGTTACTTTAAGTACCGTTGAGGCGCTTCCACACTCCTGATCTTCCGCTAATAAAGGAATTGATTCAATACCACGAAAATCCCGGTACATGCTTTTGAGTTTGAGTTGCCCTGTTTTTGTCTTCTCATTAATCTCGAAATCGAATTTCTCGTTGTCTTCCCAAGTCCATTTGATTTGCAACTTTGGAGTATCAGCGTCGAAGACTATCTCATTTAAATTTACAGTTTGAAGTTCGTCTGGTGTAATTTCAATTGACATCGAAGCAGGCAAAACAGGAGGATTGCTATCAACACCAGTGGCTTCAATGAAAACGGGTAACTGGGCGGTAGCAGTTAGCCCACCTGGATCCTTGACAATAAAAGTCAGAACTTCGGCTCCTGTAAAATCCGACGCCGGTGCAATTCTAACAATTTGTGATGAAAGATCTATATCTTCAATTAGTATCTGTTTTGACTCCGAACTTAAGGTTAGTTTTAGACTATCCATTGGGCTATCCGGATCCTTCGCGTACTTACTTAGGTCTAGAGACACCTCTGGAATACCACATTTGAAGGTGATTTGGCTTGGCAAATCAACAATTTCTGGAGGCTTAGGACTATCATCAATCACAGTTACCTGAATCTCGCCTTTGGCCTCTTCTCCCTCTGGATCACTGACTTTAATTGATAACCTTTCATCCCCAGTAAAATCCTTTTTAAGAATTTTAATTATCGCAACCCGAGTTTTTAATTCGATTTCCCCTTTGATATTATCCGATCCTTTATCGATACTCCATTTTAGGCTTTTCTTATCTGTATCTTTGTCCTGCACGAAATCATCGAGTTTAACAGTAAATGGTTTGGCATCTGGCAACTCAGACAATTTGATAGACAATACAGGGAAATCTAGCAATTTTGGAGGTTCGATAGGCGGGGATTCGGAAACATTAATGATAATTGATCGACTTGCCCTATTCTTTTCAGGGTCTTCCACAACCAATGTTACTTCCTCCTTACCCAGTTCTTTGTCAGCAGAAGCTATAACCAAAGTCTTCGATTCCAAATCAAGCTCAACAGAAGTGTGAACCTGATTGACAATTGTGAACTTAAGTTTTTCGAGTGGTGTATCACGATCCAAAACGTAATCTGGCAGTTTAAGACTGTCATCTATCTCTTTTTGGTGAATGTTAATTTCCGGAAACTCTTTAATTATAGGTGTTTGTGGTGGTAGGACAACAGCAACAAGAACACTTTTTTTATCCGATTGTTTTTCCGGGTCTGTCGCTATCAAAGTAATTAGTTCTGTTCCTTCGAAATCCTTGGAGAGAGCTGAAAAAGATATTTGTTTTCCTGGATTGATGCTTACCTCAATTTTTTTATTGCCAGATATTTCCCAAACAATTTGGTCAAGTTGCGTATCCTTATCAGTAATAACTTTATTCAATGGAAGAGAGTATACCTGATCGCTTCGAAATGATATCTGGCTGAGTTCAGTGATTACTGGCTTTGACTTGGGGTAATCAATTACTTTCACTGACAGCGTGACCGTACCCTTATTATTATCTGGATCAGTAACGGAGAGGCCCAAACTGTAACTGCCTGCTGATTCTTTTGGCGCTTCTATAACCAAGGTTCGACTAACTGGATTGACAAGAGCTGATAGGATTTTAACTGGTTCAGCTTTCCAATTAAGTTTATCTTTCTCAGTATCTGGGTCATTAACAATTGCATCCAAATCAATTATGACTCGCCACCCTTCACCGACCTCTAGCTCATTAGTTTTAAAGGCAATTTTCGGTTTGGCTGTACCAACCACGTTAATGAGCACAGTTTGAAATAATGTCGCTTCGTTGGTTGCTGTCAATTTGACTGTTTCTGTACCATGCCAAATTGATTTACCCGAAAATTTTACCTGCCTTTGTTTGTTAATCTCAACAAGCAGATTCTTTGGATCGAAGCCTTCAGACTTCCAGATGATTCGCTCATCGGGCGTAAAAATATCTGTAACAAAATCATCAAGGTTTAATGGCTGAATAGCTTCCCCTAACCGAAGCCGAAGAACAGGAAAAGCTTTAATAGTAGGAGGGGTCGGTTTAATCACAGTAACAATGAATCTGGCACTATCCCGGTTCCCATCAGGATCTATAGTGTAAACCCTGATCATCTCCGTTGTTGCCTGATCAGCAGAAATTGTCGCTATTCCCTGTGGATTTATGTTGACCTTGACCAATTGATGATCACTAGACTCCCATTTCATCTGTTCAGAATTATGGTTATAATCTGAAACATATTTCTTTAAATCTAGCCGAAGAGTTTTCAAATTCGCTGCAACCTTACTCCCGTCATTAACTAAGAGTTTCACAGCTGGGATTTCGGATAGAATTGGAGGCGCTCCAGCTTCGATTACTCGCACATCTATCGAAGTGGAAACCGATTTTCCATTTGGATTGGTTGCCCGAAGCGTTACTTTCTCAGCGCCAATCCAACCATCTTTCGATTTCACTATATGAAATCTCCGATCTTCCAGATCTATATCAAGTATCAAATTCTGATTTTGATCGTATGTCCAACTCATGCGATTGGAAGAAAATTCGATATCGAAAACATAATCGTCGAGTATTATGCCCATGGCTGGCGTAATCATTTTCCCGATATTGGTTACAATAACTTCTGGTATCTTTTTGATTACTAATGCTTCCTGATCCGAAAAAATAGAGACAAAGAGCGGTGCTATAGTGCTGTGTTGATCTCCGTCAGTTGCCTTCAAAGCAATTGCAATAGCAGGATCAATTTGTACTGCTTTGCCACGCATGGTTAGAATACCACGGCTTACCTGGAGATCTAGTAGCTTTGACCCCTGACTAATTTTCCAACTTAACCCTTTAAGATCTGGGGAATCGAGATCAACTACATAGTTGCTAAGACTAATCGACTTAGTTTTTCCAACCCGGGAGTTGATCTTTGGAAACGGTAGAATTTTCGGGGCCGATACAACTGTGACAGGTACTATGTCAGAAGCGCTATTACCTTTAGGATCTCTAACAGTGAATAGAACCTTAGTCATACCAACGAACTCATCACTAACAGAAAGTGTTGCTAGATGTGTTGATTGATCAATTTCAATCGCTATATGCTCACCTTCAGCTGACCATGTGAGAATGTTATTAGAATCGTTAGAATCGGTGACATAGTCATTGAGATTAAGCGACTTATCACTTTTTCCCAATAAAACACGAATTGAGGGGAAAGTCTTGGTGAGTATTGGCCCACCACCGATTGATATAACAGCAGATGATATATTCGAAAATGCAACTTGTTGTTGATTCTTTTCCGCATTGACAACAGTAACCTCAGTAATACGTGATATAGATGCGTCAGCATCAAATACTATAGAAGTTGAAGATATCGCCAAATTGGATGTAAAAGTAACTTGCCCAATAACAGTAGGATCCGTAATCAAATCACCACCACCAACCGAGGTTTGGACATAGTCAATTTGAAATAGATCTATTTCATTACCTGGATCAGCATGGGTATCGTTATCAAACACCCTCCAGTTTTCTGGAACCTCCTGACTTATTTTTACAGGTTGTATCCTCGCTTTTTCAGAATCCGAATCGACTATTTCTAAAAATCGGTTATCGAAAGAAAGGAATATCGCAAATCCGGCAATTGTTTCGCCTTCTGGTTCAACAAAAATATCAACAGTAAATTGTTCGCCAATCTCTGTTTTAAAAGTTGAACTTTGAGATTCATTGCCACGTAAGGATATGGTGACAGCACTTGCGGAACCAACAGAAATCAAAATCAGGATTGCTAAAATTCGAATCGTCGGCATGGATTCCTCCTCTGAAATTATGCCATTATCAGCTTAATGGCTACTTTCAAAGCATCTGAATCGATTTTCAACTTTGCAATTTCCACTTCTCTTGAAATATAGTCTATGGTGTTTGTTAAGTTCATTGGTGTTGGAATTTCATCAATTAGCTTTTGAATCTTACGGATTTCCGTCTTTTTGAGATTGGTTCGATTCTCAATCTCAGTATGGATTTCTGGGAGACTCTTCTTTTCAGGTTTTGTATTTTTAGTGTGTTTAGCTCTCGTTGTTGAGTTGTAAGTTGTGCTCGATTTTCGACGTGATGATGTCTTCTTGATTTCGCCAGCTTCAAGCGCTTTAATACCACAGTCTCTACAAGTCTTAGCGCTGACCCCACTAATTTTGATTTCGACTAAAAGATTACTGATACAACTACATAGCTCACATTCTAGAAGGTTTTCGATGCTAGCGTGCATCTCCGCTTGTATCTTGAGCAGACGATCTTTGTCACTTTTTTTTAACTGGCTCTTTCCGCATATCTCAATAATTTTTTGAGCGGAGGCTTCAATATCTTGAAAAGACCTCATTTTCACTTTCCCTGATTGTATTTTTATCTGCTAGTTGATTTCACGGTAGGATCTGGCAAATCAACTAGCTTTTGATCTTTGTAGAGTTTGTATTCCATACTATCAGTTAATGCATCCCAGCTAGCTTGGATAATATTTTCGGAAACACCGACCGTACCCCACCTGTCCTTTCCATCACTTGCTTCAAGGAGCACACGGACCTTTGCACCTGTGCCTGCTTTAGTATCTAAAACCCGCACCTTGTAATCTACTAAATGGATCTCTTTCAATACAGGGTAAAACTGTTCTAACGCCTTTCGTAGAGCGTTATCCAGCGCGTTGACTGGCCCCTCACCGTCAGCCGCAGTATGGACAATGTTACCTTCCCGATCCACAAGCTTAATGGTTGCTTCTGTGTGTATGCTGTCATTCTGGGATTTTTCCACAATCACGCGAAACCCAAGTAGATCAAAGAAAGACCAATGTTCGTTGAATATCTTATGAGTTAGAAGCTCAAACGATCCTTCTGCAGCTTCATATTGATATCCTTCATTTTCTGCCTCTTTCAGTTTATTAAAAAGAGAAACAATTTCAGGGGAGTCTTTGTCATAACCAGAATACTCACGCTCAATTTTCTTAATTAGTGTTCCTCTGCCTGCTTGTTCGGAGACAAGGATTCGCTGTTCGTTCCCAACAGCCTCTGGAGCAATATGTTCATAGGTCAACCGATTTTTACGAATTGCGTCGGTGTGGAGTCCTCCTTTGTGAGCAAAGGCGGATCTACCTACATATGCTTGCCGCTCGTCATGTGGTAAATTTGCTAATTCACTAATCAACCGTGAGACATTAGTTAAACGCTGAAGTTGCTCATCTTTGATACAATCGACTCCTAATTTTAATTTCAGGTTTGGAATTATAGCCGAAAGATTCGCATTACCACATCGCTCACCATATCCGTTAAATGTTCCTTGTATATGTGTCGCCCCCGCTTGGACGCTAAGAACCGAGTTGGCAACGGCAACTCCAGAATCGTTATGTGCATGGATACCAAGTGATAAATTTATCTCTGACTTCACAGCACGTATTGCTTCTTGTACCTCTAACGGCAGTCGTCCTCCATTGGTATCACATAAAACTAGACATTTTGCCTTGGCTCTCACGGCAGCTTTGAGTGTTTCCATAGCATATTTGGAGTTGTCATAGTAACCATCAAAAAAATGCTCGGCATCATAAATGACGTCACATCCACGCTCTACCAAAAACCCAATTGAACTTTCAATGAGGTCAAGGTTTTCTTCTGGGCCAATACGTAGAACATCTCTCGCATGCAGTTCCCAAGTTTTTCCAAATATTGTAACTGTTTGCATCCCAGTTTTAAGGAGCGCCATCAAATTCGGATCTTCGCTAGGTTTAAGACGTGGATGATGGGTTGAACCAAACGGAACGACCTGCGCATTTTGTAGCCTCATTGATTTTACCTGTTGAAAAAAATCCACATCTTTGGGATTAGATCCAGGGTATCCTCCTTCGATGAAGTGGATGCCGAGTTGATCCAGTTCAGAAATAATTAGCATCTTGTCTTTGACAGAGAAGGCTACACTCTCTCCCTGGCTTCCGTCTCTTAAAGTTGTATCGTAAAGCTCAATCACACTGTTTATCCTTAATTGCCCATTTTTTATCTTGTTGACATAAATATTCAAGTTTTAAATAGAATTCCGATCACAACCATTTTGCTTACTAGCTAATTAAACATAATTCTCAAATTATCCTGAACAATCCAATGTTTATTCCCTCAATTGAACCAACGCCCCTCTGAATAGCAATACATAAAACGGTCATGCTTCCAATAAAGTTGCGCATTCTACCAACGATCCGCGGAGATTGACTGTTGGATAGAATTATGATATATCCAATTAAATTAACCGAATTGACTATAACACGATTATCATATCGAAAGAGATGACTGATTCAAATCATATACTAAGAACAAAAAAACCCACTATCGCGAGCCTGCGAAAGTGGGCATCCTCTCCCTTTATCTGATTTAACAATCAGCTAAGAGAAACAATAGGGCTACTTCCAAACTACAAAGAGGTAAGAACCAAAGGAGCAAAACAAACCATATACATTTCCTTTTCTTATCCTACTATGTTCGCACAAACAAAAACTAGCTGTTGAGAAACACTACTTTCCTCACTCATATTCTAATGTAGATTCTATCAAATAATGACCTAAACGTCAACTAATAATTGGCCCCTTTACCATTGAGCAGATGGTTCTTCTACAGTCTCAAGAAGCATCTTAATTACGGTATCTGAATTGATTCCTTCGGCTTCCGCGTTGAAATTCGTGAGAATCCGATGTCGTAAAACCGAGTGAGCAACAGATCGAATATCTTCACATGAAGCGTTGAACCGACCAAGCATAATTGCCCGTGCTTTGGCACCAAGAGTCAAATACTGTCCCGCTCGCGGTCCTGCTCCCCAACGAACCCACTTGGTAACGAAGTCAGGTACATGTTCGTTTCTGGGGCGTGTTGCTCGTACTATTTTAACAGCATATTGGACAACATTTTCAGCAACCGGTACTCGGCGCACAACTTGGTTCAATTTGATAATGTCTTCTCCGGACATAACACATTCGAGCTTTGGCTGCTCAATGCCAGTTGTGGATGAGACAATTTGGATTTCTTCGTTTTCCTCAGGATAGTCAATAATGATTTTGAACATGAAGCGATCCAATTGGGCTTCTGGCAACGGATATGTTCCTTCTTGTTCAATTGGGTTTTGTGTAGCCAAGACAAAAAAAGGTTTGTTTAACTCTAGCATGTTCCCACCAACAGTTACGTGAAATTCCTGCATTGCCTCCAGTAGAGCGGCTTGCGTTTTTGGAGGTGTCCGGTTAATCTCATCAGCCAGCAATATATTGGAAAATATAGGGCCTCGGATAAACCGAATTTCACGCCGACCTGTAGCTCTATTTTCTTCGAGCACATCTGTACCAGTGATATCAGTTGGCATCAAGTCCGGTGTGAATTGTATTCGCTTAAAATCCAGGTCAAGAATATTGGCAATTGTCTTAATTATTAACGTCTTAGCTAATCCAGGTACACCTTCTAATAAACAATGTCCACCAGCGAAAAATGCCATCAGAATTTGATCTATCGCATTTTCTTGCCCAACAATTACTTCTCTCATTTGTTTCAAAATTGCTTCTTTCCCAGACATTAATTCATCAATAGCTTGAATTTCTTCTGTTACTGGCATTTCTTCCTTTCATTTCCTTGTATTTTTGTTTAGCAATACTCGCGTGGTTTCTTTTCCTGACGCTGCTTTGAGGATCTCGGTCATTTCGCTGAACTGATTCGCAGGTATGACCGGGTTATTAAACTGAATTGTACGCTTAATAGATGCACTTCGTCTTTGCTTCGATATAGAAACATCCAAGGCACCAATTTGATTCCGAATCTGGAGCTCGTTAGGGAGACTTTCAATCTGAAACTGAGGAGGCAGGTCGATAAAAATGTTTTCTTCAAACACGGAGGCTTTGCCAAGAAAAATTGGATTTACACGCTGATCGATTGTCATGAGTTCGGCATAGGGTAAATCAACCAATGGAAGTTTCAATACAAATTGACGTCCAATTGCAAACGTATAATCAGCACAATTCCATTTCAACCATATTTTAAGCTGAGGCGCCATGTCATCCAAATTAGATGTATCGACCTGAATTAACTCTGCTCGCTTGTTGAGACCCATTAATTCACGCAAAAACTCTCGGTCATCACTATGTTTCAATTGGCTTCGAACTCTAGTGTTAAAATCCCCTGTGAGTGTTATTTCCTGACTCGTTTTCACCGATAAATCACCCTCCACACGAATTTTGGTCTTAATTCGCTTCAAATTTCGCCCCGCCGCGGCTGTAGGACTTTTCAAAAATCGATATGGTTTTCGATTTTGCCCCAAGCTATTACCATAAAGGTCTAGTACAAGAGTCCAACGGTCTTGATCTTCGGAGGGGAGATCCCCAAAAGCGCAGGTCTCTGCTGTTGGATCTAACCAGATTAAATCCTTATCTTTTTCTTCTTCTACGGCCAAAATCATATGGTTAAAATAAGAAAGCGATGGGATTTCGCGAACCACACGCCTTGACTCTCCAGCAGAAATAAGTACTGGATAAGACTTAATACCAGCTACAGCTAACATCGTACGAAGCAATGTCGACTTGTCCTTACAATCACCATATCCTTCCTCCAAGATACGCGATGCTGCATGGGGTTTAATGGCCCATATACCAAGCTCAATCGCTACATACTTAATATTAGTGGCTACAAAATAGAAGAGACGCTTAATCTTTTCCCTTTTAGTAAACGCACCAGAGAGCAGCTTTTTTGTTTTCTCTCTAATTTCTAGAGTGGCTTGATCCTGCTCACGAATTAATGTTAAATACCATTGAATCAACCTCTCCCAAGAATCAAGTGAAGACAGGGTAATCGAATACGCAACATCCTGAATTGCCGGCATTAGTGGTTCCTTGTATAAAGCAGGTATATCGGCAATCTTAAAAGTGTAAGTTCGTGCGTGTGTAGTTTCGATGATATTTGGCTCAATATCCGCCCCATGTATGGCATAATGTAAACTCTTTTTGCTTGGCATCTTTACAATTAACTGATAATTCTTGCTTGGTACCTCAGCCTGAAAATAGATTTGATGCCAGAAATCACCGCGCAGCAGGTGGCCGCGAGTTCTTGAAGAATATTCGTAATCGATAATACACCCTTCTGACATTTCTGGCATGGTGAACTGCTGTAGTCTAGCATCGACAAACATACCTGATTCAATCGCTTCGGGTGGCACCAAGTCCTTGGTGATTTTTGATTCTTCAAGATTGATTCTCTCCCCGTTCATTTTCAGAGTCCATGCATGGTGTATAGTAACATCATCATTATTGCGTGTATAAGGAATGGAGACGGTGCCAAACTTCTCTCCATTTTTATTCAAAATTTGTACAATACGACGTCTTCTATGTTCGTAGCTTGAATCCTCATTGACATCAAAAATGTCGGATTCCCATAAAACAACTGCTATTAAATCAGGTGAATACTTTTGTTCCCAGGCATCCTTGATAATTTTTTTAATTCCAGGTTGAGCAACCACTTCAACCATTTGCTTTGTACTGGCAGCATCCCCTATAGAGACCAGCAACCCTCCACTACTAATCTGTGGATGTTCAGATTGATAGGCTCCATCATTTTCATACCATGTTTTCACTAGATCCTGTGTTGCTGTAAAAACATCTACTAAGGGAATAGTAGGAGGTTCATTTTCAAGTGTGTCAGCAAAAAGAGTGGAAAACCCAGATCGTGAGTGTCGTTCACGTATGGTACATGAGGTAATGATCAATCGGTTTTTCTGTTCTAACAATGGAATTACTCGACCACTAAACGGAAAATCGCAGATTAACACCATTTCCTTTACATTAATGTTATTGATGAGGTTAGCTATAACTAGCAAGGAAAGATCACGGCCTGGTAGATTCAGCTTAAGGTCTGCACCAGATTTGTTAGCATGCCCAACCCAAAACAATGTAAACCGGTCCGACGAGTTAATATTGCTAGAAATTCGATCTAGGGTGCTTTCAATGTTGAGTTTTGTTGAATGATCATCAACAATGGTAGGATCATCACCATTATCTTCAAACAGGAAAGTAATCTGATCAGAATAGTAACCGTGTCTTTGGACAAGCAGATTGTGGAAACGGGAAGTAGCCTTCCAGAAACGATCATAAAAAGATTTATCGCCGCCAGCACCGCCAACGATCAACACTTGGTTGCTAGCAAATCCTGGCTGCACAAAAACAGAGGTGAAAATCAGAAAAATTGCGTACGTCTTAAGCAGCAAAATCTGATAAGAGTCTTTCATATACACTAAATTTTTCGCCTTCATGTTCATCTGGATCGACTAATTTGAGCCAAAGTGCGCTGTCTTTTTTTGTGCCACTTAGTTGACGGCGACTTCCCAAATCCGAGGGATCTAAACCATTCCAGACAACTTCACCTCCCTGCATATAAATGAACTGGCCACGGTACTTATCAACTAATTGCCTTTGATTTTCAAGATATGCTATGCCTTGTTGACACGTTGTTAACCTCCAATTGCGAACTGTGTCCAATGAATCTGTTTCAACCGAGTCAAAGTCAGCTAAAGGAGGTTCGACTTCACTTTCAAAGTCAATTTGCTCCAAGTCAACTGTACCAAAGCCATGTTGGGCAGCAATTAGAACGTGATTACGATCCCGCTTGAAAGGTGGAGTTGGCCAATCTGACTTAGGATCAGTTCCCATCAGGTACATGCCGCATGCATCTGTCGCAATCGGATGATCTCCTGCAATCATCGCATCGCAAATTCGACCTTCTCCACCCCATTCACGTCCCGATTGACCTGTTAAAGCATCAATGATGTTAAGACAAGGTTTCGTGATTAGAGCAAGATCCGGTAAGACATAGGACAACCTGACTAAATGATGATAATAGCTTCTTGTACGGCCTTCAGGTGGGATTATCGGAGGGAGCCCGAAAAGATTTTTAGTACAAAGTGTAATACCCATAAAGGCATGGTTTTTCATTTTAGCAACCGACACCATTGCATCGGCTTCCTCGAAGCATCTGCTCAAAGTGTATCGATTAAACATCAAACCACCATTGGGCACTTCATAGTCACCGAATGGTGGTAGACTTGAGTCTACAAACTGGACATCAAATTCTTTGAGATGATGTTCATAGTTAAACCCAGTTGGCATTATGTTCCCATTATTGTAAGGATTAGTATCAGTAGCAATCAATTGGGCGGTAGTGTGCTCCTTAATCAAACGCAGGGTTGCTCGGCAAAACGCGTCATCTATTAATTCGCGACGTCGCCCTTGAAAATACTCAATTCGTTCTGGGAGTTTCATCATATTGAACTTAATAACGACCTGTCTAGCTTTCTCAATTTGCTGCCACGATTTCGTTAGGGGATCCGTTGTACGTTTTAAGGTTTGATAAATTTCCTCTTCCGAAACTCGATGATTGCAATATGAAGCTCTTACTTTATAATTCTTACTCATTCAAAAACCCTATATCCTAACATTCTAAATAAAAATATTGTGACTAAGGTTAGGTCTGTTGTCAAGCAGAATCAGGTAGATACTGGCAGGTCAAAATTTTCAATGATAAATATCAATGTTAACAAATTGACATAACTACTGCAGGCGAGTAGAATGTAACTATGGATAAACTCACAACGACACTTGAAGAGATTGAGGAACAAATCAACTATCTACTTCCCGCAAATAACCAAACGGAAGACAAGATCAACCAAGCCGAGTCAATACAAAGACAATTACTCAGAGACAAAATTGACCAAGCGGCCAATTTTATTTCTGACCTCAGGCTACACCAAGAGAATCATCGGGTTGCTGAGTTAATTATTAAACTCTATGACGCCTCTGGCATTGATTGGGAAACGCGCAAATCTCTTGCTAAAGGACTGCAAAACTCAGTCAGTCAATGTGAGTCATTCCAAGATCTAAAAAAAGTCGTTGAGATAGCAATTTCGGTACCGGAACTTCCTTCTCCTTATAAAGAAAAATTAGAAAAAGAAATACTCTCTAAGCTAGTTCCATTTTTACGCAATTCTTACAATTGCGACGATACGATCAACTTGATCCATTGGGTCTGCATTCGGATGACAGACGATGGACTCACTTTTCTGTGCCACCAACTACTAGATTATATTACAGATAGCAACTTGACATTTTCTGCCTATGAAGCGATTTTTGATTTAATGATTTCGCAACCCGCGCTTCAGGAGGAATTACCCCGTCCCTGTGCGGAGAAGATGATGTCGTTCGTCGGTAAATCCAAAGATTTAAATAGCGCTTTAGGTTTAATTATTGATAGTTTCAGGCACGAAGTTGAACCTTTTAAAGCTCATTTGATTACTTTGTTACAGCAGGAGCTTTCTGTCGAGGACCTGTACTATGCACCTGAAATTTTCGATTTCCTACTACATTTAATTGAGTATAGCCACCAAATTCCAGACACGTACATCGAAGATCATGAAGCACTTCAGTTAACATACGTAAGAGGACTACTAAAGATTTCGGAGACACAGGCAGATGTTGACTATCTCCATTCTATCCTTCATGAACAATCTGGAGAATTCAATAAGGCATTAAAACTGAAATCCCGTTTGATAATTAGTGTTTGGTTAATATTAGCACCGGTTATCCGATATATACCACATTCAAAAATAAAAGTGACTGTTGATGCTTGGCAACTACATACTTTTCCTGAAGAAATCCTATTTCGTTCGTTGACTGCTGTGTTTGATATACTTTTGCCACTCAACTTTGACAGGGATCGCCATTTGCAAATCTGCCGAAGTTTCATTAATGGCATTGGACAGCTAATGGATACTGGAGATGAAGAAATATCCGGACAGGGAGAGGAAATACTACTGTGTGTCAAACAATATATTATTGGGGTATCCGATCAGGATTTTAAAGAATGGCAATCAATATGTCAGCAGGTTTGGCTATCAGATTCTCGAAAAAGCATGCCAAATGTTGATCGGGTGCGCAAAGCCACAAGAAAAGTACTTGAGAAATGGATTGATGATATTTTCGACCGCTGAGAAAACTATATTGGAAAAATTGGGACGCTACTTCCGATTGATCGCATGAAATCCTATGTCACGCCGATAATGTGCTTGCTCAAAATTTATTTTTGACACCCCTTGATATGACAAATTGATTGAGGATTCAACATTTATACCAAGCGCAGTTACTCCTAGCACTCTACCACCATCAGTAACAATTTTATCACTAATACGTTTTGTTCCTGCTTGAAAGACCTTCACATTATTTAGTGCATCTGCATCATCGATTCCATGGATTACTTTCCCTGTTTCATAGTTGCTGGGATATCCTCCAGAAGCCATAATTGTGCAAACAGCTGTTTCTGGTTTCCACTCAAGCGTACAAAGATTAAGATTCCCATCAACACAAGCATTCAATAATGGCACTAAGTCACTTATTAGTCTTGGCAAAAGAACCTGAGTCTCGGGATCTCCGAATCGAGCATTAAACTCAACAACCTTTGGGCCAGTTTGGGTAATCATCAATCCGACGTAAAGCACCCCTTTGAATTCTCTTCCCTTTGCCTTCATTGAACGGATGGTTGGATACACAATCGTTTCCATTACTTCTTTCTCGATTGACTTTGTAATAACAGGAGCGGGTGAATAAGCGCCCATTCCACCGGTATTTTCACCTTGGTCTCCATCGTGAGACATCTTGTGATCTTGAGCTGTAGCTAATGGTAAACAATAGTCGCCATCAGTCAACACAGTAAATGACGCTTCTTCTCCTATCATTAATTCTTCAATAATGACTTTTTTGCCCGAAGTTCCAAAGTCGCCATGGACCAGAATGCGATTTATGGCAGTAATTGCTTCTTCAACTGTCCTACCAGGAATTGCACCTTTCCCAGCTGCGAGACCGTCAGCTTTGACAAAGACTGGTTGGTTTAGAGCTTTTACATAACTGATTGCGGCATCAGCATCTACGAATGTTCGATAATCGGCCGTTGGAATCGAATTTTCAACCATCAAATTCTTAGCAAAATCCTTGCTCGCTTCAATTACTGACGCTTGCTGGGTTGGCCCAAATACACGAAGACCACGCGTTTGAAAAACATTAACCAATCCGTTAGCCAAGGGAGTTTCTGGTCCAACAATAGTCAAGTTAACCTGTTGGTTTTCCGCGAAATCAGCGATATGGCTAAAGCCGTCTTCCAACGAAACGCAAGCACATTCCCCTATATCTGAGATTCCTGGGTTTCCAGGGACGCAATATACCTGCTCAACAAGTGGACTTTGAACGATTTTCCACACAATCGCATGCTCACGTCCACCCATACCAATCACAAGAATCCTCATACATCATTCTCCCATCGTAGAAACAAGCTGATAATCAATTATACACACTTTGAAATCACAACACAATTAAAGATAATAGTTTTGAATTTATTTGGTTAGTGTGCTATATTGATGGTAGCTTTCCTATGTTAGTTTCGTTCAACATTACCTACACAGAAAATCTTTCTGGAATTCTAATTTTGGGTGCTTTAAAGTGCTTGTTGTAAGCATGCATTATGCTTGTTCAAATTGAGAGCCTCTCCATTTTTTACGGTGAATCGCGAGCTTTAAAAAATGTTAATTTGTCTATTGATAGCAAATCTACTGGATTGTTAGGACCAAATGGTGCAGGAAAAAGCACATTAATTAAGACAATTCTTGGCTTTTTGGTTCCTAGTAGCGGTTCTGTCAGAATCTTTGGTTCTTCTGTTCACGATAACCCCATTAAAATTCGGCAGCAAATTGGATATATGCCTGAAAATGATTGTTATATTCCTGATATAACCGGGCTCGATTTTGTCTCCTACATGGGGGAATTAGCAGGTATGCCTAAAGATGATGCTATACAGCGAGCACATGAAGTACTGCAATACGTCAATTTGGGCGAAGCACGATACCGCAAAATTGAGGCGTACTCAATTGGGATGAAACAACGAGCCAAACTAGCACAAGCACTGATTCATGATCCAATCGTCCTGTTACTTGACGAGCCAACCAATGGTATGGACCCAGCTGGCCGTCAGGAAATGCTCGAACTGATACGTGAGATTTCAACTTATAAAAAAATAGATGTCATTTTATCATCACATATTCTGGATGATGTTGAATATGTATGCAAAGATGTAATAGCTTTAGATCAAGGAAAAGTTGTTCTTGAAGGAAACATGGAGCAATTAAAATCAGAACATCGATTCAGCTATGAACTCAGGATCAAAGGGGATCAGAAAGCTTATATTCTTGCCTTGAGGGAAAATGATTGTGAGGTGGATATCCAATCCAGTGTGGAAATTCGTGTTACTGCCCAAGACTCAACTCCAATCAACAAAAATCTATTCTTTCAATTAGCAATTGAAACAGATGTACAGATTCGCCATCTTGGCTTGGTAGAACGGTCTTTAGAAGATATTTTTATTAGTGCAATCGAACAAAATCAACCAAGTTCTTATCCAGCATAGTTTGGAATACAAAACTTGGGTCCAGGAAATCAGGAAAAACCCTTAGTGAAGGACAATGTGGCAGCGCAGGTTATTAATGGTCAACAGATTGCAAAATCGATTCGAAATCATATACGCCTCCAGGTAAAAAAACTTGACTTTAAACCAGGGTTAGCTGTTATACAGATTGGTACCGATCCCGCTTCAACGGTTTATGTAAACCATAAAAAAAAGGATTGTGAGCGCGTTGGATTCCATTCTGAAGTTACCCGGTTGCCATCAAATACTTCACAGGAAGAGGTAATCGATCTTGTCAAGCAGTTGAACCAATCAAAAAGCATTCATGGCATTTTGGTGCAGATGCCAATGCCTAGTCATGTCAATGAACAAATGGTAATTGATTCGATTTTGCCCCAAAAAGACGCGGATGGGCTGGGAACAGTGAATTTGGGTAATTTGCTGATTGGACGAGAGCATATACTACCCTGCACACCAGGAGGGATTCTTCGACTAATCGAAAAAACAAAAGTTAAACTTGTAGGAAAGCGCGTTGTTTGTGTTGGACGCAGCAGACTCGTAGGCAAACCAATCGGCTTGCTTCTGCTGAACAGACACGCAACTGTCACATTCTGTCATTCCCGAACGACAAATCTTGGTTTAGAAACTAAGGAAGCTGATATTCTCGTTGTCGCGGTAGGAAAACCAAAGTTTATTACAGAAGAAATGGTAAAACCAGAAGCTATTGTTATCGATGTCGGCATAAACCGCACTGGTGACTCCCTGATCGGAGATATCGATTTCAAAGCAGTATCCAAAGTCGCTAGTTTTATAACACCTGTACCAGGGGGCGTTGGACCGATGACGCGTGCCATCTTGCTTGAAAACACCCTAAAGTTGGCAACTACTCAGTCTTAACCTCTTCATGTTGCCCGCTTTTCATGCCGTAAAGCTTAAAAACAATTGCGTCGATCAACTGATTTGTTTTTACAACTTGGCGTGAAAGGGGGCGTAGTCTTTCACAACTGATACTGAATTCGGTTTCAACTGATTCTTGAAAATTTCGACTCGACACTTCTATGGGGATCATCTTTTGATTTTTTTTGAGAATTGAGATTACTTCGGATAAATTAGCATGCTGATAATTTTCGATTATTCTCTTATTTTTAAGGTCATCAACCGAAAAACTGATCTCGCGTTCCAACCATTTTAGAAATCCGGATTTCTCCTGATACAAAGCTAAATTATCCGTGCTCATCTTCTCGGCCAAAAACGATAAAAGGTCGTAGACTATATCCACTTGCTGTTTTGAAATATGATGATCTACAAATCCAAGCAAACAGGCAATATCATCCTTTTCTAAGCACTTTTCATAAAGCAATTTTGCCTTTTCATGAAAAAGCCTACGTTCTTTTACCGGCGTTGTAAAGTCTATAACTCGAATTGGCACCTTCTCCAAATACTGCTTGCTGAAACGCAAAGTCTTACCTCTAAATCTGGTGCAAATCCGTTTCAAATAGTCCCAAGCAAATTGAGAATTTAATAAAGCTAACAAATAATAATCGTCTTCAGCAATAAAATAAGCATTGTTGATTAAAAAGAGACCGCTTTTGTCCAAACAAAATCGACAGTTTGCTCCCAGGTCAGGGAACAAGATCTTTGACATCTCAAACTCTACCGCATAACGGCAACTTCTTATTTCCCACCAATGATCTCCTTTATCTCGTCTGCTCTCCAAGGAATCTTTGAAACACTTGAGGTGTTCAAAAACTGCTGGATATCTCTGAATATCCACTCCGTTGACCGCCCAAATCAAAAAACAATCTTCAAACTCAACATGATATTCCCGAATATTATTTCCTGCCACAAGTGGTTTCAGGATATCAACAGAATTCTCATCTTGAGCGATCAAGTTCTTTCGCGTTTCGGCATTGACAACAAATGCTTGATTTAGCCCCGTCATGACGCCGCGTCGAATCTTGGCTTGGCAATAATCACCTAATGGAAGTGTACGAGCCTGAATATCAAAATCTGTGTCGTTAACACGCGATGCAATCCAGTTTCCGTTTTGCAGAGCGTTTCTATCCAAGGAGCGAGAAACGCGATTCACCTCAGCCTCAAAGGAATCAAATTTAAGATTTTCAATCTCCGCGTACTGCGGCGAACAACTATCTCTCGATGGCACATTTTCTGTCAAAAGAATAGAAGCCATCAATGCAGTATTTTCGAAAACAGGTAAATCGCCAAAATCAATGATTTGACAGATTTGCACGTCAGTCTCAAGATATTTCCGCAAATTTCTACCGTACTTTGAGCGAATAAACTTATTGGATGTAACTATTCCAAAACGACCACCATCCTTTAATAAGCAATGTGATCTTTCCATGAAATATACGTATAAATCCGCTACACCATTATATGTTTTATAAGTCGCTAAGTATTTTTTCTCTTCACCAATTTCTTCTTGTCTAAGACAAGGGGGGTTCCCTACTACTGCTGAAAAACCTCTATTTCTCTTTAAGCGTCCGCTCCTATCTCGGAAGACCTCAGGAAACTCAATCTCCCAATGAAAAAAACAACTTTTCTTCGCAATCTCCTGTGCCGCAGCAAAACAAGGTATGGACTTGATTTTTTCCAACTCATTGGTTTGCAACATATCAAGTACCGAATGATAATCGGATCTCTCAACTTCGTTTCCAAAATAGCAACTCAACCATAGATTAGCAACTTCTTTATAAGGGTGAAGCATAACTTCAGCACTGTCGAGCCTCTGTTCTTTCAAATCAATGTGAATTGCTTGACTACTTTCTGTTTCCTCAATTTCTAAATAGTTTTGAATCGCGCACGCAGCAGTATCTGTAAAATCAAAGGACAGATTCAGCTCGACCTGAAGCACATTACTCAATTTGGCTTTTCTTCGTTTATCTTCAACAACTGGAGGGTTAGCTAAATCTGCTATCTCAGCGCCAAGTAAGGAGTTTCCACAACGAATATGATGATCTAGGAACGAAAGGGGCTCATTTTTTGCCACTGTATGCAACCAAAGGGAAAGTTTTGCCAACTCAACCGCAGTGGGATCAAGACTAACACCATAAACACACGATTCGACAACACGCCGGCGCCAGTAACTGATCTCTGAATCAATCTCAGAAGGTAATGGTGTATCCACACGCCTGACAATCTCCTCGGCCAAGAAATCAACTACCTCGATTAAGAAGTATCCGCTACCAACAGCTGGATCCAGAACTTTAAGTTGTAAGATCTCTTCAACATTCTTTCCTTTACACAAAGGGGCGAGGGTCTGTTCAACAATATATCGACTAATATAGTCAGGGGTTTGACCATTGCGAACACTACGTTTTTTCGCTTTTGGTCGAATGAAATCAATATTACTACCTTCAAAAAAAGGCTTCAGGTCAAGCAAGCTTTGATAAACATTCCATAGATGGCGAGCATCTAGATCCCGATAGGCAATACGCTCGCCATCCTGAGTGTAAGTTACAAGATCCAAAGCACTAGCCAATGCTTGATTTCCAATTTCGTATGTTTCTAGAAACGGATAACGTTTGGGACTAAACAGTCCACCATTATATTGGGGAATAAATTCTTCCCAGCCATCATTGACAAGTTGAAACAAGCCACGCAGGCGTGACCAATAGTCATTCATAGTGGGCAAAATGTATCGTTGTTCTTCAATACGCTGATGTGCATCCGCTGCCAGTTTAGATAAACTATGATCGTTGGCATAATGAGGATTATCAATCGGTAGAAGATTCCGGCTTTCTGAATGGAGGACAAACAGAATTCGGTACAGTAGGATCAAGCTATTTCCATGCACTTGTTGGATTAATTCTGGTGAGGCTTCGAGTTGGTTACGCGAGAAATCCAAGAAACCTTGCATCAAGATTTTTAATGCCTTATAGACACAGATTTCAAGATCCTCGGAAACACCTACTGTGTGCTCTTTGCTCTCCGAATAAACTTGATCAAGGAAAGACTTACCTCCATGATCGAAAACAAAGGCTTCACACCGGAAAAAGTAATAAAAATAGCAGAATGAATCAAGGTCAAATTTGTCTGACTCCAGTATATCTTCCAAATTGAATTGGTAAAATTGATCCAACCGATAACTAGTATTCCGATGAAAAAGTCGCCACTGACGACCATTAGTTAGAATTCCCCAAACCCTATCGGTTTCACGCAGATAGAAATCAATTTGGAAACTTGGATTCATGTTAGTGAAAGCGTCTGAACTGCTCTTGTACTTGCGGTCCAGATCCCTCGACCATGCTTTTGCATCACCAATAGCAACAGCTGTTTTAAAAAAGGATCTTGTGTTTATGCGGGATTGAGAAAATTCAAATGCATCTGAGTTGGGAAAAAACACATAATCTGGCCTCTTCACCCCTTGAGATGTTCGAAGTGTTGGTTGAACTGCAAAATGGTGTCCAAGCAGTTCAAGCACCGGACGAATAAAATTTCCTTCAGTTTGTGCCTCAAGGAGATTCGACTTGATCAACTTAATCTTTTTATACAATCGCCGAATCTCATTGAACGTAAATTCAAGTTCAAGGGAGTTTTTTTGATCAAAAAAACCTGGAACAACAAAATCCAGATAATAATCTGAAAAAAGAGCTCGATTTATGACATGATTTGGCATATAATAATACTGACCGTTACGGTTTTGTTACCAATTGTTATACTTTTTCAAAACAATTAACGTTACCTGAAAACAAAATTCACAACTGTTACAACAAAAGCAAAAAAAAATGTGCGAAACATCGCACGCATATTAAAATTTGAATAAATCTATTTCAAGATTATCATTTTCCGTGGTTGACCTGCATTATTCAGCAAGTAAAAGTACATACCACTTGATACACTTTCGCCTTGCTGATTACAACCATCCCAATATGCTGCCCCACTTTTACTTGTATAGATTCCTTTTGAACAAAAACCTAGATTGAGTTCGCGAATTAAATTTCCGTTTGTGTTGTGGATCTGTATTAATACTAAGGAGTCTTCTGCTATCTCGAATGGTATCCAGGTTTCTGGATTGAAAGGATTCGGGTAGTTCTGGTAAAGCATTGTATTGAGATTCTGATTTTCAAGCGATGCAATGAGATAGTCAACCACACTCTGTGTTGCGAGAAATCCATGATCCGAATCAGACCACGCCAATTTGAGCTGAAGTTCAGACTGTATTTTCCTAAGAACAGATAGCGAGCCAGCAATTGGTAGAGAGCGAATAAGCTCAGGAGAAGAAAACATACTGTCTTCTCCCAAGTGGTTACCGATTAGCACAATATCAAAAATATCGATTTGATTGTCTTGATTTACGTCTCCTGACAGCCCCTTTCCCTTTTGTCCCATTTGATTTCCAGCCAAAACTAAATCAAAAATGTTAGTAGTACCGTCCTGATTAATGTCCCATAATGGAAAAAAACCCTTAATTGGAATTGAAGCGTCAACCAAATTAACAGATATTGGACTTGCTTTAACATCGGAAAAATCTACTTTTCCAAAGGTAATCGCTGCTACATCTGCATCTTTAGCACGGAATTTAATATTGGCCAATACCCCGTTACCACTCATACCATTTCCACCTAATCGATAGATTGTAATTTTAATATTACTATTCTTCTCATCAATGGTTAACTGGGCAGGTCGTGTATCTGCATCCCCACGCTTAAGGAATTCCCCCTCGGAAATGGAAACTGCATCAACTTGGCTTGGGTCGTATCGGACTATGGTGCCGAAACCTTGAAGCCCCGCAATATTTTCAACCCGCATCACTAGTTCAAAGACACTTCCAATTTCAACCGGTTGATCGCAGAGTTGGCTAGTAGTGTAACACCTATCTAACAAAACAGTCGGCTTGGATGGGTCTATGGCTGCCTTCAACCTAACCTTAATAGGTGAATCAGCATAAAAAACAACTCCGTCATTCCGAACAGCATGAGCATAAATGATGTAATCACCTGGAGTAGAAAGATTATCATAGATGCCACTATACACTTCGCTCCCCCCTGTTACGAGCGAAATTTGATCAAACTTCAAATCTGACCATTGATTAATTATTTTTTCGGAGTTAAATGAAGGAGGAATGATAGTTGCCCGTACCTCAGTAATATCAGAATTCGGCGCCTCGACTTCGACAGTCAGCAATCTGGTCTCAGGCAGCAAAGTACGATTTTTTGACATCATTCCTACTAGAGGGAGAGATGTAGATTTGACTTCGATAGGCATGGGGATATATAGTGAAGAAACGACTGTTAAGTCCCGAGTTTCATTGGCTAAGCCGTTGCTGTTGCTATCAATTTGAGGGTATTGTAGCCGATAAATTGGTGTGGATTGCATGGTGTTACGAGCGGCGATAAATGCCTCGCCGACAGTTTTATTTGCTTGGATTTGATCGAAGAAGAGGCGCGAAAAAGAATAACCGTTAACCATAATGCGATTTTGCCGACTACTGTGTGAACTCGTTACGATCGTGCGGTTTGTAGATGCAAGTACAGGCCTACCATTACGTGACTGAGTGATAAAATTACCACTATAACTCGCTTCAACCATGACAAATATTGGTGTTTCAACAGGGACAACATCCAACCAACTATCAAGAAGATCAGGCGTTAGGATATTCTTATCATTTATTAAAAAATCAGGATCAAGGTTTGCAGAAATGAGATAGAGGAAAAGAGGTGACTGTGAACCTAATTGCGGTTTGGCCCAAATACCAATTGCCTCTTCAAGATTAACAAGCGTGGCGAAATCATCAGCATTAGCTGTTTGATTTGGTTCTGAGGAGAAAAATTTAATGTCGCTGTCAGGATCAAGTCCGCGAGTAGTGAAAGTGTGATGGACGAATTCCGCATTTACTCTGAAAGCATCCCAAATTGGATTGGTCTGCGAATTGCCCCCAAGAACAATAATAGCCTTACCAACATTCATCATGGCAACGTATACAGCAGATCCTGACACTGGCAGGTAAGTCGCATTTCCACCGTAATTCGCATTAACGAACCAACCGCCTGCCAAATCAAATGCCAGGTTGAAAGAAAATTGCCCTGATGTGTCTGTTTTTACATCCTTAATGAAATTGTCACTACCATCTGGTTTATTAATTGTAAATTGCAGCAATTGATCAGGAATCTCGGGGATAAGCTTACCTCGGATTTTTTTCACAGCCCCAAGCCGTGCGGTTTTCTCACCTAAAAACTCGATTTTGACTGAAACATCACTCGCATTGATAGAGATGGCATTAGATTGATCTATTGCCGTATTGAGCCTGAAAATGACAGGTGCATTGGAAACTTGATCTCCTTCTTTGATTGTATATGGTATGGTGTATATACCAGACGAAGTTGTGCTTTCAGCCATCGACAAATTGCTCACACTTTCAATTCCATTGATAGAAACAGTTGCCGTGCCACCGCTTGTCCCAACCAATTGAAAAACTACAACATCATTGGTAACACCAGATGCA
>Ga0207984_1000344_pt1 | contig 28835 bp, 30 predicted proteins | sample ETNtaG_30_FD_185760 | JGI IMG/M metagenome (GOLD analysis project Ga0207984, IMG submission 185760) | Marine microbial and viral communities from oxygen minimum zone, Eastern Pacific Ocean - ETNP201306PF43B (SPAdes) (version 2) | ecosystem: Environmental > Aquatic > Marine > Oceanic ...
AATTCCGCGGCCGGCCATGGGATGCTGTGCCCAAGGATAAGTACCCGTACTGGTTCGGACTGGGAGTCGTCTACGAGCATTTCCACACCGCCAAGTCCAACCGCAGCCCGACCACCCGTCGGTTGGTGCCGGAGATGTATGTCGAGATGCACCCGGACGATGCCCAGGACCTCGGTATCAAGGACGGCGACAAGGTGCGCGTGGTTACCCGCCGTGGCTCGCTCGAGGCTAGAGCTCAGGTAGGTAGCAGCAGTCTGGTCAAGCCGGCAAGAAATAATGTGCCCCGTGGTTATATGTTTGGGCCCTGGAACCTGTCGGTGGCTGACAGCGCTGATCCGAAGAAAAACAAGTGGTTGGCGAATCGGGTCACCAGTCGCGTCTGGGACCCGGTGTCGGGACAGGTAGACTTCAAGAAATCTGCAGCCCGAATAGAAAAGATTTAAAGAACCTGATCGATCAATCCGATGGCGCTCCCGACCGCGGCTAGTCGTGAGTGTGCCGAAAACGTGACGAGATCGGGAATTTACGGGTGATGCGGCGAAGAGCCTTTATCAGAGGTTTGATCTTGGGCGTTGTGAGCGCATTGCGCACGCGTTCGGTTCGAGCGGCCACAACCCAGCAGGTGGACCTGCGATATCTTCGCCCCCCAGGCGCGTTGCCAGAGCTGGAGTTTCTCAGTCGTTGTATTCACTGTGGCCAGTGTGGAGAGGTCTGCCCAAACCGTTGTATCAAGTATTTCGGGCTTGAAAACGGCCTGTCATCACTGGACACGCCCTATATAGTGCCGAGGGAAAAGGCCTGTATTTTGTGCATGAAATGTGGAGATGTCTGTCCCAGTGGTGCGATCACATCAATTCCGCGCACGGCCAAGGCGATCACTGAAAACGTGCAGATGGGGCGAGCCCATGTCGACAAACGCCTCTGCCTGTCCTACCAGGGCAAGACCTGCGGTGTGTGTTATCGAGCCTGCCCGTTGCCCGATTTGGCTCTCCGCGTAGGGATGTTGGAGCAGCCGGAAGTTCTGGACGCTTGTGTCGGCTGCGGCCTGTGTGAACGCTCCTGCATACAGATGCCGCAGGCGATCCGTGTCGTCCCCGATCGTGGATGAGTCGAATGAGACCCTATGGCTGAGCTCCGCAATAGTTTTGCTTTTATCCAGCGGCATCTGAACAAGCTGCGTTGGCTCGTTCTCAGCCTGGTATTGGCATTGCTCGTGTTGTTGCCGATCATTCATGTCTACCAGTCCTACGTCGCCGCGCACGCCTATGATTTGCTCGCTCCAGGTGAGCGTCAGCTTTATGACGTCATGGAGACTCTCACAGCACCATTTGTCGATGATCCTGCCGAGGACCTGGATGCCATAAAGGGCACCACCTGGTCCGGAACGCTGTTCGGGGTCAAGCTTAGTGATCCCCTGGCGGTAGCCGGCCAGGGGGCTGCTGGACTGACCGTTTACAGCCCGTTTCTGCTCACTGCGCTGGTTCCGGTGCTTGTCACGATCGTGCTGGGACGTTTTTTCTGTGGCTGGCTATGCCCGGCAACCCTGGTTTACGAGTTGAACACCAATTTGGGGCTCTGGCTGAACCGGCTTGGACTTAGAGTTGGCCAGAGGCGTTTCGATCGGCGACTCAAATATGTTGTACTGGGGATCGGTCTGGCGTTGTCTGCCTTAAGCGGTTCGGTTTTAGTGGCGGCGATATATCCACCAGCGATTCTCGGCCGTGAGTTCTACTACGCCGTGGCCCATGGCGGGTTTGGCGCCGGAGCAGTATTCTTTATCGCCACCTTGCTGTTCGACTTGTCGGTGGCACGCCGCGGGTTTTGTCGCTACCTGTGCCCGGGCGGGGCGCTGTATTCGTGGTTAGGGCGCTACCGTCTTTTACGCATTCAACGCAATGTCTCCGAGTGCAACGATTGCACCAAATGTAATGCCGTGTGTGAGTTTGGGCTGAACCCTCTTCGTGACGACTACGGCCAGGAATGCAACAACTGCAGCGCCTGTATCGCCGCCTGTCCGACAGATGCGCTCAGTTTCAGATGGCAGATGAAAGACGTGCCGAACCAGGGACCAGGGCATCTGAGTCCGCGCTACCGCCGGCAACTACAAGATGGGATGGAAGCCTGATGCGACACGGGGGTCCGAAGTTATGAAATATGTCATGGGGCTGATTCTTGCCGCGACGATACTGTGCTGGTGTGAACCGGGGCAGGCGCATCATGTGCTGGGACGCCCGGCATACAGTCTCAACGAAGACTCGAACACGCCGCCGAGCAGGCAGGTCGAGACCCAGATCGGTGAATACCTGGTTTCCTATATGGTCTTTCCCGCTTTTCCCCGGCCGAATGTGTCTGGCCGCATCAACCTTTACCTGACTCACCAGGATACCGGCGTTCCCTTGGCGGGGGAGGTGACTTTCAAAGTACGGAACGATAGCTGGTTGGTGACCGAGGAAACCGAGATTATCGGCACCCAGTTACCCGATGACAGCGTCTACCGGCAGGGTTTCATATTCAGTGAAGAAGGTGATTACACAATTACCGCTACATTCGAGGTCGACGGAGAGCCTTACACCATTGATTTTCCACTGACGGTCGGTTCTCCAGCGCCGATCGGTCTCCTGGGTACAGCCGTCGCCATTATCGCTGCCGTACTCCTTGGTGTGAGCATTGTTCAGCGCAAACGTCTGACCGGCGCCAAGGTGCGGAAAGCCAAACATGAGAGCAGCACAGATGCCAGATCGCTTGATGACTCGAGGGGCTCGTCATGAGTGTTGTCGCCCTACTTCGGTCCACGCTGTTCTGTTCTACCGAATCCGGTCTGAGCGTGATGTACTCCGACCTGCCATTGGTCTGGACAGTACTGGCGAGTATTGCGGTGGCGGCACTGAGTATTCGGCTCCTGCTTGTCTTGAGAGAGGTGGTCGCCGGTTTTACCGGCTTTCGTCTCTGGATGCTGACGCGACCGATGTTGGTGCGTTTGTAATGGATCGACGCGGCTTTTTCCGTCATGGACTGGAACGGGCCACCCAGGCCGGTGTGCGATACGCCGATGGGTGGGTCAATCAGAACGCCGGACAATGGATTCGACCACCGTTTGCACTGGAGGAGCTTGAATTTCTGCTTGCCTGCACCCGTTGTGATGCCTGTGTCAACGCTTGCCCCCACGATGTGATTTTTCCCCTGGCGGGGCATCTTGGCTCCCAGGTTGCGGGTACCCCGGCCCTGGATCTGTTGCACAAAGGTTGTCACCTGTGTGAGGACTGGCCGTGTGTAGTGTCCTGTCAGGCCGGGGCTCTTGCTGTCGGATCAGGTATCGATACAGAGCCGCCAGTCGGCGACGCGTCAAGCAGTGGGCCGCTGCCGAGATCCCTGGCCATGATCGGTATAGACCAAAGCCGCTGCCTGCCCTATCAGGGACCGGAATGTGGTGCCTGTGCCGACAGCTGCCCGGTAAGTGGGGCATTGGCCTGGTTATCAGCAAAACCTCGCATTGACCCTCAACTCTGCCTGGGCTGCAGCTTGTGCCGGGAAGCCTGCATTATGGATCCCCCGGCAATCACGGTCACATCTATCAATGACAGCCCGGTATCGGGATCTGGCTCGGGAGCACCAACCGACTGATCGGAGAAGAACAAAGCAGATTAAGTCAGCGGCCAGGGCTGCCGGGTCAGTGCAACTGCGACAATATAGCCGAACACCCCGACCGCAATCATAAATGCGAGTGAGCGGACTCGAGCCGTCCGGCCACGTTTCAGAGCCACGGTGCCGACTAGGATGTAAAGCACAACAGCGACCAGCTTAACGGTCAGCCAGTCGCGACCAGACGGATACTGTTCCGAAGTAATCACCAGCCAAAGCGCACTCAGTAGCAAACCACTGTCGACCAGGTGCGGTAGTAGTCGGGTCAGACGATGCGTCAGCAGGGCCGAGCCGGTCAGCATCCACACACCACGCAGCACGAATCCACTGAGGGAGATCGCAGCACAGGCGATGTGGACGCTCTTGATCAGAGCATAGTGATCCATGACCAGAGTGTTTAATGACTCACCAGACGGTCAGTGACCACTCGTCGTATCAGCGGAAGGTGATTCGCGGCATGCAGTAGGGCTTTGCGCAGGATCTTGGTGGGCAGATTCTCTGTCGTGTAAAGATCAACCAGTGTATTGGTTCCGAGGTACATGGGCAGCACGACCCTGCGGTGACGCTGACTGTACTGTTGCAGCAGTTTTGGGGTACCGATGTCCTGTCCTTGATGCCGGGCAGTTAACACTGCCTGTGCCAGCAGTTGCTGGCCGCTCAGTCCAAGGTTGTAGCCATGGGCGGTGACCGGGTGCATGCCCACTGCGGCGTCACCGATAAGGGCGGTACGAGGCCCGTCAAAGCGATCAGCGAGAACGGCGATCAGCGGGTAGACAAATCGTTCGCTGATCAGATCCATGGATCCTAGTCTGCTGTCTAGCTTGGCGCTGATCCACTCGGAAAAGTCATTCGCGGTCATTTCCGAGAGAGCCTGGGCACGATCGGTCGGTACGGTAATCACGATTGAGGAGGACTGGTTTGTCAGCGGCAGCACGGCAACGGTCTGACCGTATTGAAAGCATTCGCTGGCAATTCCCGAGTTATCCTGCTGGTGACTCATTCGGCAGACCAGGGCCGCACGCCCAAAATCACGATTTCGAGCAGCAATGCCGACCCGGCGGCGCACACTCGAAAACCGGCTGTCGGCTGCAACAAGAAGCGAGGCTTTAAGGCTCTCCCCACTGCACATAGTAACAGTAACAGAGCCTTGCTCCGGGTATACGGAAGATACGGTCTGGTTGGTTTGGAGTGTCACATCTTCGGTAACCGACACGGCCTCGTAGAGGGCTCGACGAATAATATGATTGGAGACCAGGAAGCCAAGGGCATCGACCCCGGCTTCCTGGTGACGGAACTCTAGAGCGTACGGAGAATGCCCATCCAGGACTCTCGCATCGCGGATCGCGAAGACCTGATCGTGAGGGAGGCGCTCCCAGATTCCGAGGCCGCTCAGGATGCGTTTTGAGCCATGGGTAAGGGCGATGTCACGGCCATCAAACGGAGGGTTCGCCAGTTCCTCGTCCGGATGTGTTTCGATGAGCGTGATGCGAAGGCCCACTCCGGCCAGAGATAGAGCAAAGGCCAGTCCAGCAGGACCGCCGCCTACGATGATTAGATCGGGATTCATTCCAGGTGTGCTGCTTCTTGCCTGTTTCAAGATAACACTGATCCGACCGGCGAGTGAAGTCTGGGTCTTCTTGGACCGAGGCCCTTTGTTTCAGATCGTAGGTGGTACTTTCCAACAAGCCAGGGAGTCGGAATGTGATCTGGATCAACCCGGCAAGTATTTGCTGGGCGATCAGTCGAAAGGCCGGCGGTCAGCGGCTGGCGATTGTTGTCGGACACGATCAGGGCGCGGCAGCACCAAGTATCAGATCTGCTGCCTTCTCGGCGATCATCACGGCCGGTGCGTGGGTGTTACCGGATACCAGCGCAGGCATGATGGAGCAGTCCACCACCCGCAGGCTTTGCACGCCCCTGACCCGCAGTTGATGGTCCACCACGGCCTTGGAGTCGTTGCCCATCCGGCAGGTTCCCGCGGGATGAAAAATAGTCACTCCACTCTGCCGTGCAAAATCCAGGAGTTCGGCGTCCGTCTGTACCGCGCTGCCAGGTTTGTATTCCTCAATGATGTAAGGTGTCAATGCAGGCTGGGCGGTGATCTGGCGGGCGACTTTAAGTCCCTCGACGACCGTTCGGCGATCGATCTCAGTCGACAGGTACTCCGGTTGAATCTCCGGCTTTTCCAGGGGATCGCTTGACGCGATGCTGATGCGGCCGCGGCTGGTCGGTCTGAGCTGACAGACTGAAGTTGTAGAGCCGGAGAACCGGTGGAGCGGTGCGCCGGGCAGGTCGGCGGAAAGAGCGCCGAAATGGAACTGGATATCGGGCGTTTCCAGGTCTTCACAGGTCTTCAGGAAAGCGCCGGCCTGGTTGATGCCGACCGCCATAGGGCCCGACCGTTGCAAGACGTACTGAAGCCCCATGCGCAGTTTTCGCCAGGAGCTTCGCAGGTCATCATTGGTGGTGATCGGTCTGGAACAACGGTGTATGACCCGCACCTGGAGGTGATCCTGAAGATTCTCACCGACCTGCGGCCGGTCACACAGCACTTCGATTCCGTGTCGCCGCAGAAGATCGGTATCACCAATTCCGGAAAGCTGCAGGAGTTGCGGGGACTGCGCTGTGCCCGCGCAGAGCAGGATCTCGCGCCGAGCACGCACCTGCTTCTGTTGACCGCCGTGAAGGTAGTACACCGTATCGGCCCGGCAACCTGAGAAACCGATCCGGCAGACATGGGCCCCGGTCTGGACCGAGAGGTTTGCCCTCTTTAATGCGGGGCGCAGATAGCCGCTCGCCGAACTACAGCGCCGTCCCTGCCAGGTGTGCAGCTGGTAGTAGCCGGCACCTTCCTGTACTGCACCGTTGAAGTCGCCGTTCGCCGGGTAGCCGGCTTCAACACAGCTCTCAATAAACGCCTTGGCCAATGGATTCGGCCTGCCGACATCCGACACGCCTACCGGGCCGAGCTTGCCGTGATAGGCGTCGGCCCCCCGCCGGTTTCGTTCGGAGCGGATGAAATAAGGGAGTACGTCATCCCAGCTCCAGCCAACGTTTCCGAGTGCAGCCCAGTTGTCGTAGTCCTGTGGTTGGCCACGAATGTAGATCAGACCGTTGATGGCACTGGAACCACCGAGTACCTTGCCTCTCGGCCAGTAGATCGATCGGTTATGCAGGCCCGGGTCCGGCCGGGTGTAGTACTGCCAGTTGTAACGTGGATGGAACATGGTCTTGGCGTAACCGATTGGGATATGTATCCAGGGATATCGATCTCTCGGTCCTGCTTCGAGCAGCAGAACCCGGTTCCGGGCATCGGCAGATAAGCGGTTGGCCAGGACGCAACCGGCGGAGCCTGCGCCCACAATAATGAAGTCGAATTCGGTCACTGGGCTGGGCTGTGTCGTACCGTCCCGCAGAATTGCACCACCGGCGATAGCCCATCTGGCCGAGATGGGTCTCTGCTTGAGGTTTCAGGTCTGGCCGGCAGGTAGCGGAATGTCATCATGCCCAGGGCGACAGGGTGTCGTCCCGCTCCATCAGTGTCAGTCTGTCCAGCCGGAGGCCGCTGATCTGGCCGCCGCTATCCAAAATCAGGGCGATCTTCGGTTTAACGACCGATGCCGTATCCAGTGCCAGGAAAAACGGGTCGTCTGCATCAACTGGCAGAAGTCGGATGCCATTGCGCCACGCTCCCCGGCGAGACCTGAGAATGAGCTCTCCGTCTTCCTCGGTGATCTGCAGCCGGCCATGTAAGCGTATCGGACGTGAGTTGGTGAGGGTCCCGCTAGGGAAAGTGTATACCCCGGTTGCAGACGTCTGGACCTTTGCGTCGAGCGGTGTGCCCGGTAGAGGCGGTGTGGGCGCGTCCAGAATCGCCTGCAACAGTTGGCTGTACACGTCTTCGGCGGTCTCCAGGTAGGCGTTGAGGTGAACCAGCATCGCGAGATTCCGCCCCGGTATCACCGTCAGGTTGGTGTTCCAGCCACCGTCCACGCCGCCGTTGTGGCCGAATGTGAATTCGCCAAACTGGTGCGAGCGGAAGAACGCCAGGCCGATACTGATCAGGCGCTCGTCGGGACACCAGTGCGGCTTGAGCATCTCTTTAAAAGTCTCCGGACTGACGATGCCGCCGCCGCTGTTCAGAAGTGCGGCTGCATAAAGGGCCATATCCGGGATGTTCGACTGCACCGCACCGGCTGCCCGTCCATTGATGTACACCCAGTCGCCGGGAATGTTGTGACCGTCAATGGGTCCACCTGAAGGGGGCGCTTTGCCCAGCAGTTCAAGTTGATCCAGGGCCTCGGGGCTTGGTGCATGCAGGTAGCCTGTGGTCAGGCGTTCGCCGGGCAGGTCCAGATTGTCCGTGGTGTGCATTCCCAGCGGTTTGAAGATTCGTCGGTGAAGCACCTGCTCAATGGTGGCCCCTTCCAGGCGGGCGATGATCTCCCCAACGAGCATCCAGCCGTGGTTTGCGTAGTGCCACTTGCTGCCGGGTCTGACGTCGATCGTGATGCCGTCTGGGTATTTCTCGGCCAAAGGCGGTGTCTCCGGGTTGTCTGCCCACAGAACCCTGATCGGGTCGGCAACGTCGGCACTTGTTGGTGCTTCGCCGATGCCACCGGTGTGGGTAAGCAGGTGCCAGAGCGTCAGTTCATCACCGTAGCCGTTGAATTTGAGGTCTGGCAGCAGGTCCACAACGCGCGCGTCGAGCCGTAGTCGCTGCTCGTCAACCAGGGCCAACGCGCACAGGCACACCATGGTCTTGGTGATGGATCCGATTCGTTGGTGAAGTATCGGATCCTGTGGTCTTCGCCTGGAAATATCAGCCCAGCCGAACCCTTCTGCATAGACGAGTTCGTTGCCGGAGACCACCCCGACCGACAAACCTGGCAGGTGGAACTCTTCAAGCAACCGCTTTGCAGTTTCCGAAATCTGCTCGGCTGACAGTGATGTCATACTGTTCAAGGTCAACTCGCACGATTGAGTGTCGTGTAATGATCTGGGAAGCGCTGCGGCAAATCAAGCTGAGGAGCTGGGATGCTCTGCAGCGCCGGAGGATCTCGGGTTGGTTTGGCTATCGGTCCCTGGTCGGATCTGGCAATCGGACACTGGCAGGCTCGTTAGGCCAGCCTGTGGATCGGGCCGGTTGATTGCCTGCCGATAATCTGCGAATCTCATTTTATTCATACCGGTTCTACTTGGAGTTTTAGATGTCATCCAAAACCGTTTCTCCTTACGGGTCGTGGAATTCGCCCATTACCGCGGAACTGATTACGAAGGGTGGGCTGAAGCTCGGCGAAGTACGGGTCGACGGGTCGGATCTTTATTGGTTGGAAGGACGGCCAGATGAGGCAGGGCGCTATGTGGTGGTACGCCGGACTGCTGATGGTGAGACCGTCGATATCGTGCCCGAAGGGTTCAATGCCAGAAACGCTGTTCACGAGTACGGTGGTGGCGCGTATGCGGTCCGGAGTGGCGTGGTCTATTTCTCGAACTGGGATGACCAGAGAGTCTATCGATCAGAGCATGGCGAGGTCTCAGCCATCACGGGTGAGCCGGCGATCGAGCGAGGTGAGCGCTACGCCGATCTGACGGTGAGTAACGACTCGCGCTGGATCATGTCTGTGCGGGAGCGTCATTACACGGACAAGGAAGCCGACAATGAATTGGTGATTGTGCCAGTTGACGGTTCCGGTGGTGTCAAAGTGCTCGCGGCTGGCTACGATTTCTACTCATCTCCGCGGCAGTCTGGCGCAGGAGACCAGATCTGCTGGCTCTCATGGAACCACCCCAACCTGCCGTGGGACGGGTGCGAGCTGTGGCTAGCCGATTTCGATTCGGTGGCCGGTACGGTTTCAGATCCACGATGCCTGACCGGTGGCCAGGATGTCAGCATCGTTCAACCCGAGTGGGCACCGGACGGGTCTTTGGTATTCATCAGTGACGAATCGGGATGGTGGAACCTGACCAGGTGGGCGGGGGCTGAGATCTTACCGGTGCTGAGCGAAACTGTAGACCACGGCGGGCCAGCCTGGAATTTTGGTTTCCGAACCTATTCGTTCAGTTCATCCGGTGAGGTCGTGCTGAAAGACACCCAGGGCAGCCGGGGCTGTTTCCGGACCATCGGGCTGGACGGCCGGGAGTCGGGCCAGCTGGCGGTGGCGCATTCGTCCATCGCCGACGTGACTGTTTTTGGCGATGGCGTTGCGTATGTGGGTGCCTCTCCCACTTCGGTGGCCGAAGTGGTCTCGGTAGACCTGGGTTCCGGAGAGACAGACACTTTCCGGTTGTCCAGCAGCGTGGTCCTGGGTGCGGACTGGCTGTCGGTGCCTGAGGGCATCACGTTTCCGACAACCGACGACGGTACGGCTCACGCGTTTTACTATCCACCGACCAACCCTGATTTCGAGCCAGGAGGCGCTGAAACGCCACCGCTGCTGGTGATCAGCCATGGTGGGCCCACCAGTGCAACCAGCGCATCGCTGAGCCTTTCAATCCAGTTCTGGACCAGCCGGGGTTTTGCCGTCGCTGATGTCAACTATCGGGGATCAACAGGATATGGCCGGCCGTTCCGTGATGCACTGAAGGGCAACTGGGGCGTTTATGATACGGACGACTGCATCGCGGCGGCTGATTTCCTGGCCGGGCGGGGTCAGGCCGACACCAACAGGGTTGCGATCAGAGGCGGTTCGGCCGGTGGCTACACGACCATCAATGCGCTGACCTTTCATGATCGTTTTGCAGTGGGTGCAACCTACTACGGGATCGCCGACCTCGGCGTCTTTGTGGGTGATACCCACAAGTTCGAATCGCGTTACCTGGACAGCCTGATCGGCCCATACCCGGAATCAAAACAGTTGTACCATGACCGGTCAGCGATTAATTTTACCGAGCGCCTGTCCTGTCCGATGATTATCCTTCAGGGGCTCGAGGACAAGATCGTCCCACCGTCACAGGCCGAAATCATGGCCAGTGCGTTGCGGGAGAAAACCATACCGTTCTCGCTGATTATGTTTGAAGGCGAACAGCACGGTTTTCGTCAGTCCAGTAACATCAGGCGTTCGCTGATGGCGGAGCTGTACTTCTACGGTCGGGTTCTGGGATTCGAGCCCGCTGGCAACATCGATCCGGTTGAGATCGAAAACGAAGCTGCGCTTCCGTCATAGAGTTGTAGCAGTAGTGTGTTAATCGAATAGAACAGGCCTCGGATACGGGCAGCTGAAGATATTATTTTCGACTCGCCCGGGCCGAATTAGCACAAGCTGAATTCATGTCGTAATACATGTGCAGTCGCGACCGTCTGCGCAATTCACTCACTATATTCTCAATGCACTAAAACCGATGGTGAAGACTCTGCTCCAATTCGTCCGCTCAACACCAGGGCTGGCTGGAATTTTCTGTGTCATGGGGGGTGTGTCTTGTTTTACGACACAGGACAGTGTCATCAAGTTGCTGAGCGGTGATTACGCCCTTCACCAGATCATCCTGATCAGGGCCGTGATCGCACTCGTTTTTACCCTAGTGGTATTTGTTCCCTTTGAAGGTGGTTTGCGGTCGCTCTATACCCGCCGGATAGGCCTCCATCTGACGCGGGGTTTCGCAGTCGTGATGGCCAACCTATTTTTCTTCACCGGGCTGGCGACCCTTCCCCTAGGCGAGACCGTGGCAATGGTTTTCGTCTCACCTTTGTTGATCACAATACTCGCTGTGGTTATTCTGCACGAGAAAATCAGTTTCCGGCGCTGGATCGCAGTGGGAATCGGTCTGCTTGGCACCCTGGTGATGATCCGGCCCGGGAGCAGTCTGTTCAACCCAATGATGTTTCTGCCCTTGATGGCAGCGCTGTGCTATGCCCTGTTCCAGATCATGTCGCGTAATCTTGGCAGTACCGAGCGTGCATCTTCCATGGCTTTTTATGTGCAGGTAATGTTCGTTTCACTCAGCGCCGTCATCGGACTGCTGGTGGGAGATGGGCGTTTCGCCGTGGTCGATAATCCCACCCTTGATTTCCTGTTGCGCGCCTGGGTCTGGCCTGAAACAGTTGACCTGCTGCTGTTGTGTGGCATCGGCTGTCTCAGCGGCCTGGGAGCCTACCTGATCAGCCAGGGTTACCGAATCAGCGAGGCGAGTCGGGTGGCTCCTTTCGAGTATGCAGGGCTTCCGTTAGCTATTTTGTGGAGTATTTTGTTCTTTGGCGACTGGCCTGATGCACTGTCATGGGTGGGTATAGCGTTGATCCTTTCTGCTGGACTTTACGCCTACTTCCAGACCACCAAAGCTCGACGAATTTGACTCCCAGTGGTCAATCGTGGGTGAAGGCTTCAGGTGGCATGATCTACGGCACCAGGCAGCGACCGCTTTGATCAGGGCGGGGGTACACATTGCTGTTGTTGGCACGATATTGGGGCACCGAGACCTGCAGACCACAAGCCACTATGCCCATATCCCGACCGACCAGCAAGGGGAAGCTTTGCGCAAAGTGAACAATTGAAATCGTCACGATGGCATAAGGTTTGTTGGCGAGGCTACCTGAGACCATTGTTCTGCTGTGGAGTGGATCATCTCGAGGCATCCAAAACATCAGTCTTGTGTTGTTAGAGAAAGAAGGAATCTACCGATATGGGGAATTCGGCGTTAGGTAAGCCTATGTACAATGGGATGAGGGGTTAGAATAATTTCAATTTACAACAGTAAGAATGAGGGAAAAACATGGCTTTGCTATCTATGTGTCTGCCGATACTACCGGGCAAAAAAGAGAAATGGCTAGAGATGATGAATACTATCAATGAAGTTTCCGCCAAAGCTGAAATGGACAAATCTAGAGAAGATGCTGGAGTACATGAGCGTACATTTTTACAAGAAACACCCGACGGCGACTTCGTCATTCTGACATTCGAAGGGGAAAATCCCGCCGAGAGTCTGGGGAAGATTATGGCATCCGCCCCTGAAGAATTTGCCACATTCGCGTTGGACGTGCACGGTATGGATATGAATGGCCCTCCACCACCTTTGCCCCAACTTTTTTATGATAGCCGGACTTAAGTAATTCTCAATAGAGGTTACTGGAAAGGAGGACACCATGAGCAAGGAAAAGACAAAAAAATCGGAAGGAATGGCCGAGCTATAAGCCCTATACCAACTTCCTACCCAAGTTTTAGTGGAAAAAGGTGAAGAATGGCCCGGACACAACAGTAACATTCAAGATTAATTGAAGAAGGAGGCATCTCATGAGCCAACAAGCCCTAGAAGAATTTATGGAGAAGGTTGGGAGCAATATGGCCCTTGCGGATATGCTCAGGAATCAACTTGACAGCGACGGAAACATCTCGGCAGATGCGTTGATTGTACTGGGCGCTGAGAATGGTTGTGAGTTCACCACAGAGGATTTAACGCAGAATGTTGAACTGAGCGATGAAGAATTGAATGGTGTGGCGGGAGGCTTAGTAAAGGGAGAACCATACAGACTTGGCTCTGTGGGGGATGGTCATTGGACGCTTAAAGCCATGCCAGATGGGGGCAAGTTTGGTTTTGGCCAGAAAAGGGTACCAACGGGTGGGGATACTGCATAAACAGTCAGATTAGAAAGTGACACTACGTGACGACTGAAAAACCTGCTGTTGAGCCGGCACATGAGAAACATATCGAAACGTGAGACCCCCACCGAGAGGGCGATACGCTGGATGGATGAGAACCCCGAGAAGGTTGAGGCCTTCAGGCTCACCCCCAGGGGTGCTGCAATTCTTGCGGGTAGCCGCTGGGAAATCCCCCCGACACCTGAGGAGCAGGCCGAGCGCGCGGCCAGGGCTGAGGCGAGGCGTAAGTCCGGGGCTCGCATCACCCGGTCCAGGCCTTGGGAGCACGTCGAGGAGATGGGTGGCCCGAACTTCTGGCCGGTGCGCCCAAATTGAGTACGAAACATCTACTACCCATCTTGTTATCCCTGACGTTGGTAGCCGCTTGTAGCGACCGAGACGAGAAACCGACCGGCGATACGCATGTGTGGAAAGGGCAGACCGATGCGCTCGAAAAGGCGAGGAACGTCGAGCAGTTGATTCAGGATTCCGCCGCAAATCGGGTAAAGGCGATAAAGGAATGATAGCCCGAACTTCTGGAAGAAGTAGTGTGGTTCCAAGTTTGGAGTATGATGAGGCGGCTACGACCAGGAGAACACCATGAGCCAAAGGAAGCTTTTCGTAAGGTGAATCGTTAAGGGGGATTGTTATTACGATGAAAGATAACAGACCTGAAACAGGCACTCGTCTAACGGCTCGGCACCGCCCCCGATATCCACGAAAACACAGCCGTTCCAAGTCTCGACTCGGACGGCCGCCTTTGGCTCGAAAGCACTCGACAGTCTGCGCCTTGAGAAGTACTACCGGGGTGGGCATGAACTTGCCAATGACACCTGCCACAAGGATGTTGGGCAGATGCGCTTCGCCAGGCTGGACAAGGACTTTGTTGGTAAGCAGGCAATGCTCGCCCGGGAATCCTCATCGAAGATCACACTGCTGGCACTCGATGATGCTGAAACCGAGTGCCTGGGTGGTGAGGGCGTGTTTGTGGGGCATGATCTGGTCGGGTCGGTCACGTCGGCTGCCTACGGTCATAGCGTCGGCACGAGCCTTGCAATTGCCTTTGTCAAGAATAGTGCGAGGACAGAGGGAGAGCAGTTCACGGTAGCACTCCTCGGCCGCAGGATAGTTGCCCGCATGCTGGAAGAAGTGCCTTATGATCCCGATAATCTCCGGGTCAGATCCTGAATCCGGATTTGAATGGCAGAAGAAACTAGTGACCAAAACGAATGTCTCTCGATCTTACGGAGTCCGAAATTTGGATGAACAGCAAACAGCCTATGACCAGTGGGCCGAGGTTTATGAATCCGACTTGTGCGCGATGGGCTATCGTATACCGACAATCCTATCGACCGTGTTTGCCCGTTTTGTGGCTCCTGACGCAGCACCTGTACTGGACGCGGGTTGTGGGGGCGGCATACAGGCTGAGGCGATTGCCATGCTCGGTTACGGTCCGATTACGGGCATTGATCTGTCAGAAGGTATGCTCGACATCGCCCGGGGAAAGCGCATCTACGCTGAACTGCAGCAAATGACGCTCGGCGAGCATCTCGATTTTGCTGATGCCACGTTTGCCGCGATTCTTTCTAGCGGAACCATCACCCCTAAGCACGCGCCTGCACATAGTTTTGACGAACTGATTCGGGTGGCCCAGCCGGGTGCATCGATCGTTTTCAGCCTGCGTGATGACCCCGAGCAGGAGCCTGCCTACCCCGAAGCGCTGACGAGGCTCGAATCAACAGAGGCCTGGCGACCAGTCTTCGTGACGCCAAGTTTTAGGGGAATGCCATACGGGGAGCCTGAAATCACCCACCGTGTACACGTCTACCAAGTCTGTTGACCAGCCCCGCCTTCATTACATTGTGAAATTGAACACCAAACAGGTTCAGGCCTACACGGAACGGGGTTTCGTCGGACCTTTTGGCGCACTCAGTGCGGACGAGGTCGACTATTTTCGTGGCCAACTTGAAGCCTTCGAAGAGCGCGAGGGCGGGCCGCTCAGCGGCATGTCAGGGCAGGTGCGGGCCAAGACCCACCTGCTGTTTCCATGGATGAACGAACTGGTCCGCTTGCCGCTAGTGCTGGATGCTGTCGAAAGTCTGATCGGGCCGGATATTCTTGTCTACCATCTCACCTGCTGGATCAAGGAGCCTGGTGACGGGGCTTACGTCTCCTGGCACCAGGACGGTGCTTATTTCTTTCTCGAGCCAGCCGAACATGTGACGGCCTGGATCGCGCTTTCGGACGCCTTTGAAGCGAGTGGTTGTTTGCAGGTCCTGCCCGGCAGTCACCATTGCGGAGCGCTGATCCACAAGAAAGGCAATACCGAGGGCAATCTGCTCTCGAACGGGCAGTATGTGGAGGGGCTCGATTGGGATCAGGTGGAACTGCTGCAGGTGCCTTCGGGTCAGTTCACTCTGCATGATACGCACCTGGTACATTCTTCGAAACCCAACCGAAGCAATGATCGAAGGATAGGAATCGGGGTGAGTTACATTCCAACCCGGGTCCGTTGTGTAGGGCCACGACGATTGACAGCAACTCTGGTTCGGGGTGAGGATCGATTCGGCCACTTTGATGCGGAGACAAAGCCGGCCGGAGGCGATGATGAGACTGCTCGTCAGTACCATGCCGAAGCGGTCGAGCGTTTTTTTTCCGGTCACGGGTCAGAGCGCACCCGCGCTGAGCGGTGACTCGCTGGATAATCCCGAAGATTCGCTAGCCGTATTTCTCCGGATCTAAAACACAGGTGGGTGGCGGCTGCGACAAGCGATCGAGTAGGGCCGGCAGCTTGGTTAGATCGAGCAGAACTCGGTTTCTTTCAAAGCAGCCCTCGCGCAGCCAGGTTCTCAATCAGTGCGCGGCTGCCGAATGTCCACGGCGGGATCTGGTCTGTCCGGTTGACCCAGTTCACCAGAGATCCAAGCTCTGCTGCCGAGATCTCTACCCGGTCTCCGACTTGGTGGGTAAAGCCGCTCCCCGGCCCGCGTCGATCCTGGGTCGGGGCGAACATCGTGCCCAGAAACAGCATAAACCCGTCGGGGTACTGGTGGTTGCGGTTCACGGTCTGGCCAACCAGATCGGATGGGGAGCGGCTGATCTGGCTCATTGGACTGACACCCGAGATTTCAAAATTATCCTCACCGACGACACGGAGTGACACTTCCAGTTGCTCCACGTTGTCCAAAGTAAAGTCGTCGTCGAGCAGGCGGATAAAAGGTCCAATTGCACATGAGGCATTGTTGTCCTTGGCTTTACTCAGCAGCAGTGCCGAGCGACCTTCGACGTCACGCAGGTTCACGTCATTGCCGAGTGTGGCTCCGACGATGTCACCCCGCGAAGACACTGCAAGCACTACTTCCGGCTCGGGATTGTTCCAGTCCGAGATCGGGTGGATACCGACCTCATGCCCCGCGCCGACCGATGCCATGGGCGGTGCCTTGGTGAATATCTCGGCATCGGACCCTATGCCGACTTCCAGGTATTGTGACCACAGTTCCATATCCTGCAGCAGTGCTTTGACTTCGGCGGCTTTCTTTGAGCCTGGGCGTAGGCCGGTCAGACTGTCACCGACCACTGGCGCCAGTCGCTCACGAATCGCCTGTGCCTTTTGCGGCTCGCCTTTGACTTGTTCCTCGATCACCCGTTCCAGCATGCTCTGGGCGAAGGTCACACCAGCGGCCTTGATGGGTTGCAGGTCGCACGGCGCCAGCAGGTTGCCGGCCGGTCCGCTGTTACCGCCATCGGAAAGGAATGCATCGAGGGGTGCGATCACCGGAAAAGCGTCCACCTCCTGGAGGGCATTGATCAGTCCGACGTGATCCAGCAACCCCGACAGGGTCGGTGCCAGGTTGTTCAGGTTTCGGACCTCGTCGCCGTTGATCAGAGCGGTGCACGGGCCTTCTTCCCGTCGCGACCAGACCCTTCCCACCAACCGACCTGGCGCCGTGCCAGTGGGCAGGATGTCTGCTGGTGTCAGGCGGCGCGACACGGAGCTTGATGCCTCATGATGAAAAACCCGGCTCCAACATGACTTTGAGGTCGGCACCTGGAGAGCGCAGCGCCTCGAACTTGTGCGGGAAATCATCCAGGCCAATAACACTTGTGACCAGAGCGTCAGCTGGAATCCGCTCGCTACCGAGCATATCGATTACAAACTGAAAATCTGACTTTGAATAGACAAACGCGAAGGTGATCCGAAGTTCCTTGACGATGGCTTTGGCGGGGAAAAATGTATCCTTGGCCATGCACAGCCCGACGATGACCAGGTGGGCATCGGTCGGCGCCTGATCGATACTGAGTTGCAGGCTGCCTGGTAGGCCGACGCAGTCGAAGACGACAGCCGGAGGGCGACCTGCGATTTTTTTGAAGCGGGCTTGCACGTCTTCACTTGCCGCATCGATCGCGGCGGTGGCACCGAATTCGATAGATCGGCCCGCACGCTCTTCGACCAGATCACTCACGATCACGTCGTGGGCACCGAAGAATCGACACCACAGGGCAACCGACAGGCCCACCGGTCCGGCGCCGATCACCAGCACCGGGTCGCCGACCTGCAGTCCGGCCCGCTTGACCGCGTTGAGTCCAACAGCCAGGGGTTCGACCAGGGCGCCGGCATGAAAACTCGCGCTGTCCGGCAGGCGTAGGGTTTCGGCAATTCCGACGCGGGTGTATTCCGCATAGGCACCGGTAAGGTCGGCGCTAGCTCGTGTAGTGACAACGGTGCAACGATAAGAACGGCCAGCACGACACGCATCACAATCGCCACAGCCGATGAACGGCTGCGCGACGACCCGCTCCCCGCTGCGGAAGCGACCTCGGGTGTTCTTTCCAAGTTCGACGATCTCGCCTGAGAATTCATGGCCCATGACCGATCCAGGTGCCAGGTGACGCCAACCTGCTGAGGGGTCAATCCCTTGAGACCAGTGCAGGTCCGTGCCACAGATCCCACAGGCCTTCACCTTGAGGATCAGGTCATCTGGCCCGGGTTCGGGATCGGCGACCTCTTCGATGCTGAGAGGGATGCCGGGTTTGCTGAAAACAGCCGCTTTCATAGTCAGTCAAGAATCGCTGTGAAGCTCAATGATATCCCCATCGGTGAGTTGGTGCTCGGCACTCACCTGTTGCCCCGCAAACTGGCCGCCGCCCCAGAGCCTGGCAAACTTGAGCGACTGGGCAATATCCTTGTGCACCAGCTGGGCAACGTCGAGTACGCTGGCGCCCTGGCGTACGGTAAAGGGTCGGTCCAGATCAGCTGATTTTCCCGGTGACCGGGTATAGACACGAACAATCTGGAGTGCACTTGAAAGGAAGGGACCCAGTCGCTCCAGTCCTTCGCCTGTCACCGATGACACTGCCATAGCCGAGAAACAGGTCCCCAGCAGTTCCTGCAACACCTGTGCCTCTTCCAAGGTGCTGCCACCGCGGTCTGCCCGGGTTGCCAGCATCAGTGTGGGCAGTTCTTTGTGAAAAGGATCTCCGAACTCATCGTCATCCGGCCGGGCGTATTCATCCTCGTCGCCGGGTACTGGTGGACATTCTGCAGCAGTGGCCTCGGGAATAGGCCCCGGCCAGCGCGTGAGCAGGGTGACCCTCTTTTCAGCCAGCCGGTCGAGGATCACCTGGACCTCGTCGATGCAGTTGGGTTGAGCGGGATCGACTACGAGCAGAGCTGCATCTGCCGGTTGCAGCGCGTTGACATACCAGTTTTCCATGAATTCCGCGGATACGGGAGGCAGGTCGATCAACTGGAACTGAATGTCCTCATGGATCATCATTCCCGGTTGCGGTAGGTGGGTGGTAAAAGGGTATACGCCCGTGGCAGCACCCGAGCCTGTCAGTCGGTCGTGAAGACTGGATTTGCCAGCATTGGCTGGGCCGATCAGGCTGATCTGGGCCGCACCCTCGGCGCGAATCACGTGGGTGGGGCCTGTGCGGTGTGCGCCTTTTTTGGGTCCGGTGAGCTCTTCCTTGAGCTGCTTGATGCGGGTCTTGATGTCGGCCTGAAGGTGTTCCGTCCCTTTGTGTTTCGGAATAGCGCTCAGCATTTTCTGCAGACAGTCGAGGCGCTCGCGCGGCTCTCGAGCCTGACGATACTCCCCTTCGGCCTGCTTATATTCCGGGCTGACGTTGGTCGGCATCCTGATCTCCCGTATCGCAGCGACAGCTTATCTCTCATAAGATGGTCAAAACAAGACCAGTCGTTGTCATTGGTCAGTGCAAGCCTGATTACCGGGTTGGGAGAGTCGAAGTTCGCGGGCCTTTGCAACCAGACAAACTGTGTAGAATCGGTTTGCGAAATTTTCCATAGATAAGTCTAAAGACCAAGCTATGAACCCCGTGACATTGAACCGATACGCGCCAGAGCGGCACATCAAAGCACCTACAGGAAGTGACCTTCACTGCAAACACTGGGGAGCTGAGGCTCCCATGCGAATGCTGATGAACAACCTGAATCCAGAAGTTGCGGAAAACCCAGCGGAACTGATCGTTTACGGTGGGGTTGGGCGCGCTGCCCGTGACTGGGATAGTTTTGATCAGATTATCAGTGCGCTCAAGAATCTCGAGGAGGATGAGACTCTGCTTATACAGTCTGGAAAGCCCGTCGGTGTGTTCCGGACACATCACCAAGCACCGCGGGTGTTGATTGCCAATTCAAATCTGGTCCCTCATTGGGCAACGCTTGAACATTTCTCAGAACTGGATCAGCGAGGGCTCATGATGTATGGGCAGATGACGGCAGGGTCCTGGATCTATATCGGGTCTCAGGGCATTGTTCAGGGCACCTATGAGACATTTGTCGAACTTGCGCGACAGCACTTTGATGGGTCGTTCGAGGGGCGCTGGATACTGACCGCAGGTCTGGGTGGTATGGGTGGGGCCCAGCCGTTGGCAGCGACAATGAGCGGTGCGTCGCTGATCGCGGTTGAATGCAACATGCAGTCCATCGAATCACGCCTGCGGACCCGTTACCTGGACGCGTGGGCCGATAATCTGGATGACGCCATCAAGTTGGTAGAGGACGCCCATGCCGGCGGACGGGCAATATCGGTGGGTTTGCTGGGCAACGCAGCCGACGTATTTCCCGATATTGCAGCGCGTTCCAGTCAGGACCCCAGATACCTGCCCGACGTGGTGACCGACCAGACCTCCGCCCATGATCCACAAGCTGGTTATCTGCCTAAGGGCTGGACTGTGGACGAGTGGATCGAGCGCCGTCAGTCAGACCCGAGCGGCGTCGCCGCGGCGGCTAAAGCTTCGATGGCGATTCAAGTACGGGCCATGCTTGATTTTTGGGAGCGGGGTATTCCGGTAGTGGACTACGGCAACAACATTCGTCAGATGGCCAAGGAAGTAGGTGTTGAAAATGCATTTGCATACCCTGGGTTTGTCCCCGCCTACGTTCGGCCACTGTTCTGCCGGGGGATCGGCCCATTCCGCTGGGCCGCATTGTCCGGTGAGCCCGAAGACATCTACAAAACCGATGAAAAAGTCAAGGAACTCATCCCAGATAACCCGCATCTGCATCGTTGGCTGGACATGGCCAGAAAACGGATCACCTTTCAGGGTCTGCCAAGTCGGATATGCTGGGTCGGACTGGGTGACCGAGACCGGATCGGTCGGGCTTTCAATCAGATGGTCGCAAGCGGCGAGTTGAGTGGACCGATCGTAATAGGCCGTGATCATCTCGACAGCGGATCGGTCGCAAGCCCAAACCGCGAGACCGAGAACATGAAAGATGGCTCGGATGCGGTATCAGACTGGCCGATCCTCAACGCCCTTTTGAACACTGCGTCGGGTGCGACCTGGGTCTCGTTCCATCATGGTGGAGGCGTGGGTATCGGGTTTTCCCAGCATGCCGGATTGGTTGTCATGGCAGACGGCTCGGAATCTGCTGATCAAAAGCTTGCTCGGGTACTGTGGAACGATCCTGCTAGCGGAGTGATGCGACATGCGGATGCCGGTTACGAGGAGGCGATTACCTGTGCTCAGGAAAAAAGACTCAAGCTGCCGGGAATTCTGGTTTAACCCTCTGAAGGGCAGTAGGCAGATCGTTGTTGACAGCGGTTGTGAGTAAGGAGGTACAGGAGTTCACCGCTTTTGTGCCACCAATGTATATCTTCCATAAACCGACATTCTTCTTAATTTTCCGATGATCTTTCTATACCCCCCAGACAGGATTGGACCAGGCTTTTCGATTTCGATCATCGACGACCGTAATACGAAAATAGGTGTTCCTGAATCGTTCAAGAGGTAGGCAGACCTGCGTCAGTCCACTGCCTAGAGTTTTGGTTGCCCGGGATCCTCGTCCTGAAATAATTACCGCATTGGCGGGTGAGCATTCCACGATCACTTTGTCGTGGTCGATCTGGATGTCGTGGATATGAGGACCCTGTGAAGAATAGAAGCAACCTGACTTCAGGCTGTTCAGTATGGCGTCAGGATCGAGCGCATCCGCTTTGACATGAACCCAGCCGCCGAAGGCGTCGTGAGTCATGTGATGTGCGTCATCCGTTGCAAAAGCAAAAAGACGACGGCTTTCATTCAGAAGAACGTCACACAAGCCCCAGCCATCGCCTCGATCATTCTCAACCTCTGAGCTGTGATTGTAGACTTCGATGGCATGGGCAAAAGGTAGAATACGGGCATCCTCTGGTTGCAGACCATACCAGGCTGGATGCACGATTCCGATAAATGCGCCGATCTCTGCTGCATGTTGTGAAAGTGAAATGATGTCCTCGTTTTCTCGGGGCCGTCTAAAATCAAGCGGAATACCGACTGCGAGCACGTGCCACAACTCATCGTTTAAGGTTTTACCAGCATGCAGTTCAACCGCGGTAAGGGTCGTAAAGTCTTCGGTCCGATACGAGTGCGTGTTGGTGACAGGGTAGTCATAGCGTTCCAGAAAATGATCGCTCATAGCCAGGAAGTGATACCCCTGCTGGCGATAGCGGCTGATCACTTCCTCCGCGGTAAAGTCACCGTCCGAAGAAGTGCAGTGAGTATGGAGGTTCCCCTTGAAGAATTGACCCGGTCGATCAAAAGGCAGGTTATTCATCTGAGCTTTCCTGTTTATTGAACCAGGGGTTAATGTGGTGTTTTACTCAAGGCATAGATCTGGCTATCCAGATACTTTAATCCACTGTCACAAGCCAATGTGACGACCTTGTTTCCCGGTTTCATCTCTTTTCAAGTTCTATAGCACCGACGACGTTCAATCCTGTCGAGGTGCCACAGAATATGCCTTCCTGTTCCGCCAGTCGCCTGCACATGGCAAATCCAAGATCCTGGTCGATGGTGCGGATACCGCTTAAGACCGATCGATCCAGAAAGGGAGGTTCAAAGCCGACACCTACGCCTTCAACTTTATGCGGTCCGCCTTTCCCAGTTGTCAGAAAGGGTGATTGTTCGGGTTCGAATGCAACAAGGTCTGTCTTTATGCCTGAATCAACCAGACCCTGCCAGGTACCCATAATTGCACCGCCTGTCCCCACAGACGAACAGAGAATATCGATATTGCGGCCTAGCGCTTCGGCTATTTCCCTGCCCATGGGCTCGTAGCCCAGAATTACGTCAGGGGAGCCAAATTGATTGGCGTAATAGGTGCCTGGGTTTTGCGAGAGACTGAAGGCTCTGTCTTTCATCCGCTGTATGAGTGCCGGAGTGATACCCTCGCCATGGCTTTTTTCAACGATCACCTCGGCACCAAAGGCCTGCATGGTCTGTTGTTTGCTTTTTGAAAATGCATCTGAGAAAACGGCAACAAACTTGAACCCCAGTGCGGCTGAGACGAATGCGAGAGATGAGCCCGTGCTGCCCCCGGTGTATTCCACGACGGTATTGCCGGGCGATATATCCCCGCGGTTTCTCGCGTTCCTAAGGACCGACAATGCCACCCGGTCCTTGTAGGAACCGGTAGGATTTCCAGCTTCAAACTTGAGCCAGACCTCTGCAGCATCGTCGGGAACGATTTTTCGGAGTCGGATGATCGGGGTGTTCCCGATGAGACCTAAAGCGCCGCTGTCTGGTGAATTCATGCTGGATCCTGGGTAAGGGTAATACTGAACTATTGTCACGCTGGATCGGTCGCACTAGCATAACCTCATCCATCGCCTTGATACATTCAGAGATGATCCGAAGATCCGGAAGGGTTTCGTCGATCGGCAATCTCCTCAGGGTCCGGCCGTACCACTTGAAGGGCAGATACAATATCTGAAACACCATGACCGAATCGTTTCCCAGCCATGCTCAAATCGTTGTGATCGGGGGAGGTGTTATCGGAACTGCAATTGCGTTTCGGCTGGCCGAACTGGGCTTGTCGGATGTTGCTGTACTCGAAAGAGGGCAACTCGGTTGTGGCACCAGTTGGCATGCCGCGGGAAACATTCCACTGATGGAACACCTGCCTGAAATGGTGCAGCTCAACCGGCTGGCTGCTGATCTGTATGAATCGTTTGAACAGCAACAGTCGATTGGATGGAAGCGCTGTGGTCGCGTCATGCTTGCGCGCACCGAGTCACGAATGGCTGAATTCAGATCGCTGATCGATTCGGCGCGGCGTGCCGGTGTTGAAGCCTGTCTGATGTCACCACAGGAAGTCCGGGGGAGACTCCCCGGTTTTCGTACGGACGATCTGGCAGGGGCATTGTGGAGCCCGGCTGACGGCCGGGTAAACCCGACTGACCTGATTGGTACGTATGCACGCAAAGCCCGTGATCACGGCGTCAGTTTCATCGAGGGTGTAAAGGTCAATAATGTGATTGTGAGCGAGGATCGAGTGACAGCTGTCGAGACCGATCTCGGAGTGCTCAACTGTGAGTCAGTGGTCAACTGTGCCGGTCTGTGGGCCCGCGAACTGGGCCTTAGGAATCGAATTGATATCCCGCTCTACGCGGTAGAACATTTTTATGCGTTAACCGAACCAGTCGACGGCATTACGTCTGATATGCCCACTTTCAGAGATCCCGATGCCCTGATTTACGGGCGCGAGGAAGTGGGTGGTCTCCTCATCGGTTGTTTTGATCTCAATGCCAAGCCGCTGTCGCCGGAAGCATTGCCTGGTGATTTCTCGTTCAGTCTCCTCAATGAGGACTGGGATCAGTTCGGGCCGTACATGGAACGCGGCATCCATCTCGTACCCGCGTTGGCCGACAAGGGCATCAGGACGTTGGTTAACGGGCCCGAGAGTTTCACGCCAGACGGGCTTCCGATTCTGGATCAGGCGCCGTCTGTGAACGGTTATTTTGTACTCGCGGGCCTGAATTCTTCTGGGATTCTGCGTTCTGCAGGCCTATCTCAGGCGGTCGCTGAATGGATTGTCAATGGCGATCCCGGCATCGATGTCAGTCGCTTCTCGCTCAGTCGTTTTCGGCCGGAACATAATGACGAGGTCTGGCTGAGAGATCAGATACGGCAAGCGCCCAGCGGCCATTTCTCGACTCAGGATGTATGACTTCAGCAGATGTATTCAAATTCAAGCGGGTAGTCGTGTCAGATAGACATTGATCTGGTCGTTTGTCGTCGGTGTGTGGCGCACCAGGTACTCAGCGCCTTCCGGGTCGAAGCTGACAGTCAGATGGTTCTGACCGCTTCGATCGGCTTTCACTTTTTCCCAGGCCTCCAAACCAAGAATCTTTTGTGCACTGTCGATATTGTATTTCTCAAAAAATTCCCGGGTCCTGGCACCAAGCTCCACCAGGCTGCCGTCGAGCGCTACCCGGAATACCGGATCGGGTTTGCGTTCAGGGAAATCTGCGATCGATTCGACTCGTCTGTTCTTGTATCGGGCAGCAACGGCGGAATAGATTCCGACACATAAAGGAAAGGCATAGGCCAGGAATATTGAACTCATGGTGAGGTAGGGCCGGTGGGCAAATTCGTCTCTGAAGACCACAAACGGGTCACCGCCGCCCCGGATCCATGGCACAAAGACCTGGCCATAGAGACTTATCAGGGTGCCGACAATCAACGCCACCACATAGGTGGAACGATCTTGTAGCTTGCCCCGAATTAATCTGAAAATCAGCGACATATCACTTTCCTTTTTGTCATCGTGAGACCGTTCGATCGAAGGTAGGCGTTTCAGCTCCTCCAGGACCCGTTGACGGGACACCGTGCCTGGAGGTGGTGAGAATCGTAGGTGGCTATATAAGGTTGTAAGAACATAAAAGCAAGTAATTACTTTGTAGCAGCCAAGAAAACAAAAAGCCATAACTCAACCGTATCGCAGATGCTGTGGTTTTGTACCCCTCTGCACCAATCAGGCTCTGACAGGGATCACTACTGAGTCTTGGTTGACTCGGTCTGACAGCCGGCCTCGACAAAGGTTACGACCAGCTCTTCAAGGGCAAGCTGTGGTATTGGTGATCCAAATCTCAGAGCGGGCCCAGCCAGTCGATCGCCTATCATGGCGTACATCCTAAACACTCACAAAGGCTGGCCTGTGATCTGGGCTGGTTCACAGCGACCGGCTAATACCCGATGAGAAAGAGCGAAAGACTACCGGGATCGAACAATTCTCATGATGATCTTGCCACTAGTGGTGATAGGGAGAGTTTGTTCTTCACCCCTCTCCGAAATGCGAGGTTTTGTGATATAGATCAAAGCAAAATGATACCGGCAACTGTAACGATTAATTTTCCAACTTGGAGGAAATTCAATGGTTACTCATCTACGCCATGTCGGTTTGGCAGTACCCGATCTGGAGGTCGGCATTCAGTTTTATCAAGATCTGGGCCTTGAATCCGCTACCTCGCAAAACCGAGCGATCTTACGTTGTCATGGGCACGATCAGGATCAGATTGTTTTAGTCGAAGGCCCCAAGCGTCGTCTTCAATATATTTGTCTGGGGAGTTCTGATGAGCGGTTTCAGGCGCTTCAGGCACGTATAGAAGCAGAAAAGAAAATCGTTGGCCCGCCAGCCGAAATACCAGGTGATGGAATCTGGTGTCTGGACCCAGATGGAATTTGTCTGAACATTGTTGTGGCCACTCCTGCCGACTCGCTGGGCGGCCCTGAAACAACAGCACCCGGAGAACCACCTGCAATTAACACTCCGGGGCGTTTCAACAGAATTGGCCAGCGTGCGGCACCGCCCAGAGGCCGGGAAAACCGCCCCCGTCGACTTGGTCATATACTTCAATTTACGCCTGATCTTAAGAAAAAAGTCTGGTTCTATACCGAAGTATTGGGATTTCTTCTGGCCGACCGAGTCGGTGATGCTTTGGCCTTTTTGTATTGTGAAGGCGGCAGTGATCATCACGTCATGGCATTGGCTGCGTCGCAGGCACCAGGATTACACCACCTAAGTTTTGAACTGGGCGATGTTGATGAAGTAGGGCAACTGGGGATGCAGATGCTCGAAAAGGGCCATCGCGATGGCTGGGGATTCGGGCGCCACGTGATCGGTTCTAATTATTTCCACTACATCCGTGACCCCTGGATGGGATTGGCCGAACTTTATTGTGATATGGACTATATCCCGGCCGGCATAAACTGGAGACCTCGGGATTGGCCAGTGGAAGACTCCTTCTATGCCTGGGGCCCGGATATGCCGGATGATTTTGTCACCAACTACGAGGAGCACCACTAACAGAAACTGTCTGAGCAGTGTTAAACGACTCGATTGGGCTAGTGGAATAAATCAGTTGTTGGTTGGCGTAGCAGAGATTGCGCTGTTAGGCCGGTCGGTCTCGAAAATTTCTACTACTCGCACAGCGTGGGGTTGGAAGGGATTCCTCTAATTATCCCGCGGAACGTTGTAACGAGGATTGGCAAGGCGCAATTTGTCATCAGCGGTTTTTCTGAGATGCTCGAGAAGGGCATCTCTCTGATTGTCCAGTTCTCCTTGATGAATCGCCTTGGACAGTTTCTGATTGAGTCCAACCAGGTTACCTCGGACTCCCAGCAACAGCGAGAGCCTTTTCTTTTCAGCACGATCCATCGTCTCACCTTCGGCCAAGGTGCGTTCCACGATCGCCAGAGCATTGGTCGCCACGCGTAGGTGAAAAGCAGGTTGTCCCTCCAATGTAGGTGCCAGTCGTTCGGTCAAATGTTCACGCACGGCGGACAAGAGTTCGGCAGCGGTGGGTCGGTCAATGGGCATAGCCTGTCTCTCCAGCTAGTTAACCAATTGCAAAAGATCGTACTCGGTCTCAGCAGTACGGCGTCCGATGACGGCTTTTTCCAAAGAAGTCTGGGTGCCATGAAGATGGCTGAAGGTCATGGCGATGCAGAGAACCCCCCAGCGCAGCGTGCCAAAGACCTCCCAGTAGTGAATCGCCTCAGGGCTCACAGGGTTCCCCCCACCGGCCTTGTAGCCGGCCAGTAATTCGCTGATTTCGCCAAAACCACCGACAGGCTTACTGACGTGTCCGTAACGCCACGATCTGACGCAGATCCAGCCGAGATCACTTACCGGGTTGCCCACATGCGCCAGTTCCCAATCCAGAATGCCCCGCAAACCATCGGCGTTGACAACAATATTACCGTTGCGAAAATCACCGTGGACGAGTCCCAGGCCCTCTCCAGCCCATTCCAGCCGTTCTTCCAGCCAGCGAAAGCCATATTCAAAACCAGGGTAGGGGTGGCCGAAACGATTCATGGTATCGTGATCCTGTTCGAGTTGTTCACGAGCGGTCCGGCATTCGAGTTCGGGCAGGTCTCCGAGTGCAATTCCATGCAGACGAGCTGCTGCCTGACCACATTGAAAAGCAAGTCTGCGACGAGCGGCCGCGTAGCTTTCCTCTCTCAGAATGCGTCTGCCCAGCGTTTCACCCTGCAGGCGCTCCATGACGAAACCAGAGGTTGTCTTTTCGTTCTCCGACAAATAGAACGAAACTCCGGGAACGGGCACATCGGCACCTCCGGCGAGTTCTATGAGCTTCCCCTCGACTGCCCGTTCCACACCGAGGCCTGTTTCTTCCTTGGCGATTGTTCCATTGGCTCGGTAGACGACCGGGTCGCGCTTCAAAATCAGCGGTACACACATTGTTTTTGCTGTGACCACAACAAAGGACCAGGTTTCCCGACTGGCCCCGGTAGAGAGTTTCTTTAGTGACTCTACCCGCGCTCCCGCGCCGTAAACGGTTAAGACTTTTTCACTCAACACCTCGTGTAAGGCTTTCTCTGGAGAGATGTTTTGCATCAACTGGCTGCAAACTCCCTTGTCCGCGCTCAAGCGACCATCGGCCACCAGGCTTGTTCCGGCAATAGAAGAACACGCAACGACTGAGTGTAACGGTCTTCATCCTCCGGATCACTTGTACCCCTCACGGTAGTTCTAATGATTTGAAAGGGTCTGTATGAATTAGGCTTCAGCGCATTATCCAGATCAGATGGATCAAGAGACTCCATGATTTCCATTACCATCTCATTCCAAGTGGTCTGACAAAGAGGTGTGGCATAGGCCTTGACTGTTGATCAGTTGCTCACAGCGGATGAAAGCCATACCTGCCCAGGATGGAATTTAGAGGCACAGAGAACCTACTTATCGGGAAAAGTGAGAAGTTCCACCAGTTCAGAAATATCCTCAAGACGATCCAGTGACAAAGTCATATCAGCGGCCCTTTCCACCGTCTCACGGGAGAAGGTATTGGCAAAGTCCATGCAGTCCATATATTTTTT
>Ga0207984_1000345_pt1 | contig 28795 bp, 21 predicted proteins | sample ETNtaG_30_FD_185760 | JGI IMG/M metagenome (GOLD analysis project Ga0207984, IMG submission 185760) | Marine microbial and viral communities from oxygen minimum zone, Eastern Pacific Ocean - ETNP201306PF43B (SPAdes) (version 2) | ecosystem: Environmental > Aquatic > Marine > Oceanic ...
GGCCAAGCGGGGGAGTGGGCTTGTCATTATGGTGATGGTTTAGAGTCGTTTCACGTACACGTAGTAGGCACCGCAGATGGGGTTGGTACGGCTCTCGGCGAACCACGTGTGCAGGCGGGCTTGGCCTTTCGGGAGCGTCACGGTGAACGTGGCTGCCTTGTCGCTTGGCTTCACCGGCTGGATTGTCATGTTGCGGTTGATGAACAATCGGGCCTGCCGGATGGGCAGCGCGCCTTCGCCGTTGTACCCCGCGCCCAGCGGCAGATCGGCCTCGCGCGGCCAACGTCGTAGTTCAAATTCGTATCGGCCGGCTTGGGTCACGTCCAGTTCCCAGTAGCCGTTTTTTTGGTCACCGCGACGGATCTGGCCCTGCTGGTCAATGAACACGTCGAGCCACTCGCAGGCGGTGAGCATCATCGGGTTTTCCGCATCGCTACCGATGATCACCCGTTGCGGCTCGTTGGCAATGTCGCCGACGGAGGCCCACCACTTGTCGAGATGCGTCCGCATCTTCGCGGCCACTTCCGGGTGGTTGTCGATCACGTTCTTTTTCTGCAGCGGATCGGTCTTGAGATTGTACAGTTCGCTGTCGCGCAGCATTCGCCACCGTTTCCAGAGCACCGCGCCGCCGTTTCGACGAAGGATGGAGGGCGAGTCTGGCGTGGGAAAATCCAGGCTGCCGGGCATGCGGCTGTAGTTGGTGACCAGCATGCGTTCAGCCGGGACGTCGGCTTGGCCGCGCATCGCGGGGGCGAGGCTGATGCCGTCGAACTCGCACTCCGTCTTGGCGTCGCAGAGGTCGAGCAGCGTCGGGAGCAGATCCTGCGTCTGCGTCAGGCCGCCGATATCGCGCGGCTTGCCGAGGTCGCCGCCGGGCCAGCGCACGAAGCACGGCACACGGTGGCCGCCCTCCCACAGCTCGGTCTTTCGGCCGCGCATGCCGGCGGGAAAATAGGCGTGGCCGAAGGTGCTGCCGTTGTCGGTCATAAAAAGCAGGATGGTGTTTTCCGCCAGGCCGGACTCGTCGAGGAACGCCATGAGTCGGCCCATGTTGGTATCGACGTTGCGGATCATCGCGAGGTAGCGCACGAGGTTGCTTTTGGTCCGGGGCGTCATGCGCGGCAGCCTGGCGTTGGCTACCATTTCCTCCATCACCTCGATGTCCTCGTCTGGCGCGTAAAACGGCCCGTGCGGCGTGTTGGTCGGCAGGTAGGCGAAGAACGGTTCCCCGGCCGCGGCGCTGCGCTTGATCCAGTCGATGGCGTGGTCGAAGAAAATGTCGGTGCAGTAGCCGGTGAATCGTTTGCGTTTGCCGTTCCAGCGGTAGGTGTCGTCGAAGTAGTTGTTGCCCCAGTGATCCGGTACGGAGCCGATGTGCGAGGAGGGGAACCAGAGCGTCTCCTCGAAGCCGCGATCCTGCGGGCGGTACGGGTAGTTGTCGCCAAGGTGCCACTTGCCGAAGATGCCGGTGCGGTAGCCCTGTTCGCGGAGCAGGTCGGCCATTGTAGGTAGGTTCGCACGCAGGAGCGTCCGGCCGCTGCTGACGTTGATCGCGCCGTGGCGCGCCGGGTCGAGCCCGGTCATGAGCGAACCGCGCGTCGGTGTGCACATCGGCGAGGCGTGGTAGTCGATGAAGCGCACGCTCTGCGTGTGCAGCCGGTCTAGGAACGGCGTGTTGAGCACCGGATTGCCGTGCGCGGAGAGTTCCGGGTACCCCTGGTCATCCGTCATCACAAGGATCACATTTGGCCGGGCTGCTTGGCCAAGCGGGATGGCAGCCACCATCAATGCCGATGAGAAAAGGGCAGGGATCAAACGCATGAGGGAATTATACCTGCGTTTGCCGCTCCAACGCAACCTGCCAGAGTAGCCCGCTAGGCTAGGGGGCGGGCTTGCTGCTTACCTAGTTTTGTGGATTGATGGCTGCCACTGGAATGACGCAGTTCGGCACATGGCAACCTGCGACTCGCGGGAAGGTGCTTTACAGTTGGCCGCGGGGAGCCTGCGAGGAGGAACTGCGCTTCACCGACCCTGAACAACTTGGCAGCGAGCCGTACGACGTGGCTATCGTCGGGGCAGGCGTGGTCGGGTGCGGGCTGGCGTATTGGCTGTCACAGTACGAGCTTCGCGTGTTACTCGTCGATCGATTACACGATGTCGGTGAGGGTACGAGCAAGGCAAACAGCGCGATCATCCACACCGGCTACGATGCCAAGCCGGGCACACTCGAGTCGAAACTGCTCCGCAAGGCTGCCGCTGACTGGCCGGATCTGGCAGCGCGGTTGAAAATCCCGCTCAACCCCATCGGCGGCATCATGATGGCGGTGACCGACGAGCAGGAACGTCAGCTCGAGGCCGCCGAAAAAAACGCCCATACCAACCGCGTCACCGACGTGCGCATCCTGAGCGCCGACGAGATTCGCGAGCGTGAGCCCAACGCCTCGTCTGACGTGCGCGGCGGGTTGCTCGTGCCGGGCGAGTCCCTGGGCGACCCGTTCATGGCGTCGATCGCCTACGCCGAGGTCGCTCTGGTCAATGGTGTGGACATCCTGCTCGGCACGGGCATTGCCGGGGTGGAGCTTGGCCAATCGCCAGGCGCACCGCTGCATCATCTCGTCACCGACGACGGCCACCGTCTCCCGGCGCGCCGCATCGTCAACGCCGCCGGGCTGGGTAGTCGGCGCTTGGCGGACGATTACAACGGCGGCGCGTTCGACATCAACCCGCGCCGTGGCCAGTTCGTGTTGTTCGACAAATGTGCCCGGTCGCTCGTGCGGCACATGCTGCTGCCTGTGCCGAGCACTCACACGAAAGGTGTCCTTGTTTCGCCGACCATTTTCGGGAATCTGCTCGCCGGACCGACCGCCGAGGATCTGCCGCTCGACGATCCCGCCGCCACGCACACCACCGTCGAGGGCATCCGCCGGGTCATGGAGGGCGGCTCACGGCTGGTCAGCGGTTTGGCCCGGCAGCCGGTCATTGCCACTTATGCCGGCGCGCGATGTGCCTGCAGTCAAGGCAGTTATGTGATCCGCTACAACGATGGCACACCCGGCGTCGTCACGCTCACCGGCGTGCGTTCCACCGGGTTGAGTGCCTCGATCTCGTTGGCGCGCCACTTGATCGTCGGCATGCAAAAAGAGCTTGGCCTTGAGTTGTCTCCGGACACTGCCGCGTTAGACGCCCGGCCGGAAAGCGCCTGGCCCGGTTGGTGGCGGCGACCGTTCGAAAACGACGCAACCGGTGCCCGCGCCGATCACGGTCGCGCAGTTTGTTTTTGTGAAGTCATCAGCGAGGGCGAGATCTGCGATGCACTCGACTCGCCGCTCAAGCCCCGCACCATGGACGCGCTCAAGCGGCGCACGCGGTCGATGATGGGGCGCTGTCAAGGATTCGACTGCCAGGTGCCGCTGGCGGAAATCGTGTCCAGTCACACTGGGATCACCATCTCGCAACTCACCAAGAACGGTCCTGGCAGTGAGTTGGTCGCACCTGGCCAAGCGGCGGTCACGGCATGAGCGACGCGCAATATTTCAAAGTGGCGATCATCGGCGGTGGGCCGGCCGGCATCGGCGTGGCTGTCGGTTTGGCCAAGCGCGGTGTTGGACCGGTCGTGTTGATCGAACGCCGCGCCGAGATCGGTGGCACACCGATGGGTTACCGCAAAAAACCGGGTGGCGTGCCGACCTTTGTCGAGTGGACGCGCGGCCGGGTGGTGTTCGGCGAAGAACTGGCCGGGCGCCTGGCCAAGCGTCTGGCCCATACCAATACCGCGATTCAGTTGGGCACGCAGGTGACGAAAATTGATCCCGCCGAAAAACGGCTGACTCTGCTCGGGCCCGAAGGTGTGTGCGACATCACCGCCGATGCCGTCGTGCTGGCGGCCGGTGCCCGCGAACAGACACCTGCCGAGAAGGGTTGGCTCGCTGGTGCGCGAACGTCGCGGATCAGTTTTACACGGCACTTGACCGGCTGGCTCGAAAGACACGGGTTGCTCCCTGCGCGCAAGCCGGTGGTGATGGGCTCGGACCTGATCGCCTACTCGGCGGCGGCCAAGCTGCGTGAGGCCGGCAGCGACGAGCCGGTGATGATCGACCAGCGGCGCAGTCCCGGCGCCGGATTGTTCGAGCGGCTGTTTTTCCGCCGATGGACGCGCCCTGATTGGTCGGGCGGCGTGACGGCTGCTGAGATAAAGGGCGACCGCTCCGCTGCCGGCGTACAGTCAAGCGATGGCCAAGAGTGGCCCGGCGACGGAGTGATGGTTTGCGGGGAACTGGTGCCAAACACTGAATTGGCGCTGCTGGGCGGCTTGGCCGTCGAGCTGCCATCGCGACAACTGCAACTGGCACGTGGCCAAGCGCTGTCGCAGCCTGGCTGGTTTGCCGCCGGCAACGTGCTCAGGGGGTTCCACGGCGCGCAGTGGTGCTACTTCAACGGCCGCCGCGTGGCCCGTGCGGTTTCGCGTTTTCTCTAGGGTGTTGGTTGGACAACAGGTCGACTTGACACGACAAGCGCCGGGGATAGTTTTTTTGCACAAGATCGAAACGGCTGATGAACAGGACTTTTGACGTGATTATCATTGGCGGCGGCGCATCGGGTTGCAGCACCGCAATGCAGCTTTCGCTTCAGGGCAGGAGTGTCCTTGTATTGGACAAGGCCCAGTTTGGTTCCGGATCAACGGGACAGGCAGCCGGTTTGGGAGCTCAGTTGCGGAGCAATCCGAGCGAAACACGACTTCTCATGGAGGGCATTGAGGTGGTTGGTGAGATGGAGAGGAAACTCAACGAGAAAATCTTCACCAGGACGGGATCGCTTCACGTCGCCGCCACCGAGGATCGTGCAGGGGAGTTGAGGGACTTTGTTGAATCGGGAAAAACCATCGGATTCGACATCGATCTTGTGGACAGGGAGTTCGCCAAAAGTCGGTTGCCTTGCATGCGAACCGACGACCTGATCGAGTTTTGTTACTGTCCGACCGACGGGCATTTCGCGCCCAGCGAACTGTTGAACGGCTACATCAGGATTGCGCGGGATGCCGGGGCCACCTTCTTGTCCCAGACACGCGTGGAGGACATCATGATGTCGGGAGGTAGGGTCAAGGGCGTTCAAACAGCCGGTGCATCCTTCTTTGCTCCAGTTGTGGTTAACGCGGCCGGTCCGTGGTCCTATCTGGTTGCGGAGTTGACGCAGACTCCTATGGCGACCGCGACGCTGGGACATTACTACCTGGTCACGGAGCCGGTTCCTGGGGTGCAGATTTCTCCCACGGATGCGGCCATTAGGGACAGGGCCAACCGCATTTACTCGAGACCTGAGATGGGTGGGCTACTGGTTGGTTCGTATGAACAAGAGCCTGTTGAATACAGCATGGAAGCACTGCCTGAGGATTTTCAAATGTCGGAAATTCGGATTCAAAGGGACAACCTCAATGTGGCCCTGCTGATCGAGGCCGCATCGCAGCGATTCCCATTCATCAATGAACGAACACCCATGAGTGTTACAACGGGCATCATGACTTTCACTCCCGATGGCCATGCACTCTGCGGTCCGGTGCACGATGTCGAGGGACTTTACTACTGCACCGGGTTCAACGGCCGTGGTGTATTCCAGAGCACCTCGGTGGGTTTTCTTCTGGCTGACATCATATGCAAAGGACGCAGTCGCTACCAAATGGGACATCTCGACGCGGACCGGTTTTCAGGTGAACCATGGCTTGGCGACCGTGAATCCATAAGGACTCGCTGTTGCGACCGTTATGCGAATCATTACTTGATTGCTCCCAAGAGCTGATCATGAAGATCAACCGGGTAGTTCCGTTGAGAAAAAGGCTCATTTAGCTCGGGCCGTCCGTTTGCGAACTGCCTCCGGCAGCTAAGTGCTAGGCCAAGCGGAGAGAAAATGTTGCTTGGCATTCTCCACCGTCAATATCCGAAGGCGGGCTTGTAGCAGGCGTTATCAGGGGCGGACTGGGTATCCTCAGCTTTTCCCGAGGGGCCGTCCGTCAGACCGAAGTGTTTGGCGCGCAGCGCGGATGCCTTGCGATACTCGGCATGGCCGTCGGACATGACGAGGTTCCCGCCCCTAAAATGCACCGAGGCGTACCAGTCTGATTTAGGGCCTCTTGAGTGATGCCAGTAAGTGTATAAGCCCTTGCCGCAGCCACCGAACGATGGGCCGTAGGAGGGGCGCAATGCCGTGTAGCTCACGAGCCGAACGGTTTCCTGAATGATTGCCACCTCGGAAGGGTTGAGTACGCGGTCCATCGACATGTCCATTACGACGCCGTTGGGCAGGTAACTGGTGGCACTGGTTTTGGTGGCGTCCGAGGCGTCACCCGGTTTTTTCGCATCCGGGCACGTGTACACCTCGGTGCTGGGTCGATCTTGTCTTTGGAGGTAGGGCGCGATGGCGTACAGGCAGTTGTTGCGCCAGTAGGAGTTGCGCTTGTTCATGAAGTCGGGCACCTGCGACGCCTTGGGCGGGTATTTCTCGAAGTCGTTCTCGTAAAGCACCAGCGCGATGCCGATCTGTTTCATGTTGCCGAGGCACTGGGTCTGCCTGGCCTTTCCCTTCGCCTTGGCCAGGGCCGGCAGCAGCAACGCCGCCAGGATGGCAATGATGGCAATGACCACCAAAAGTTCAATCAGTGTGAATGCCTGGTTTGATTTTGGTTTCATTTTGAAGTGCGAGTTGTCGGGTGAACGTACCAACTCGCCCAATGCTGTCAAACGGTAATGTGCAATGGACGTGAGCTTGGCCAAGCGCTTCGCCTTTTACTAAAACCGTCCCACCCAATGCGCGGTTCGCTCGAGGTACCAGTTGGGATTCCGGGGTAGGTAATTCTTGTATTTGTAGCCATCAATCCGTTTGGGTATCGCCGGTTCAATTTGTGTTCCTTCATGCCATTCGTTGAATGAGGTGATCCCGATCATGTCGGGCTCAACCTTGATGGCTGCCTCAAATTCGCGATCGTAATACGAGCCATTCTCTCGGCCCCTCGTGTTGCGTCCGTTCCAGGGTCGAATCCGGGTGTCATCGTAACCGGGCGCCACGCAGGGGATAAACAGTTTGTCATTTTTTTTTGCCCAAGAGGCCAAGGATTTCCAGTTGGCCGGGGTCGAGCCGTAGGTGAATCCATCTATGGCAAAGTAGGTGTAAAAACCGTCAAAATGTCCCTTCAAGAAAAATTCACCCTCCTTTTCCTTAACCCATAGGCCGATGATGATTGAATCGTACTGAGTTCCCCGAATCGTTTGCGCTCCGTTGGGAGAAAAAACCGTGGCCCAGTCCTTGGGCTTCGTCAGGTAGGAATCATAGAGATAAAACATGGTGCGATTCCCTCGCCTGCTGTCCCGGTAAAGGGCGGGATGGGAGCCATGACGGTTCAACAGGTAGGTGATGGCTTCACGGACTGTGCCCGGATTGCGGCCGCCTGGGCCAATGTGGGGTTCTATGTGAAAATTAATCCGGATGCCTTCCTTTTGCGCCGCATCGAAAAGCGCAGGCAGCGTGCGGTCCGTGAACGAATTTTTCCCCCACCAGGACACGCAGATGGTTCCGACCCCTGCCTGCCTGAGCTGCCTCATGTGTTTCCGGAGCGTGGCAGGGTCATTCACGCTGTAACAACCCAGGGCGGGATAGAAATTGGCCCCGATGTTCTCACCGCCTGGGTACGATTTGGGAGGACCACTCCGTGCGGAGACGGCATGATTCCAGTGATCGTAAGCGCCATCGGTCTCTGGATTCCCAAACCAAGGATAGTAAAAGGCGTGAATCCTTCGGTTTATCCGGGTGATCCGGGGTTCGGCTTTGGTATTATCCGTGGGCTGTTTGGCCAATTTCCCCCCATCGACAATTGCGGGTGAACCGGTTTGCTCCGTTGCAGTGAACTGCACCGGGACACCTTGAACAACGCCAATCAACAGGATTGCCCTGAGTGTCGCGCTACAAGGAAACATCAGCCCATTATTCATTTTGATTTTTCGTCCCTTAATTCTGCGGCTGTTTTGCCGCCGTGCTTGCGGAGGAGCGCGACGATTTCGTTTTGGGAGAAGTTTTTAGCGCAATCGAGTGGCGTTTCGTTGTCGGAGTTCACCGCGTTCACGTTTGCTTTGGTTGCGATGAGCAGTTCCACGATATCCGAGTGGCCGCACCACGCCGCCCAATGCAGGGACGATGCGCCGTACTGTCCGTCCCTGGTGTTGGTATCGGTACCAGCCACCAGGTGCCGTAGGACGACTTCCCTGTTCCCTGCCTCGGCAGCAGCCCAAATGGGTGTCCCGGGCGTTGAAATGGCTGTTGGGACTGGAGTCGCACATCCCGTCAGCAGCAAGGCTGAGGTGGTTGTGAGTAGGAGTGACTTCATAGGACTACTGGCTGGGAAACCTAGAAAAATGGGTGAGAATTAACAAACCCAATCCTTCAAAAACAAGTTCGGCAGGCAAGAGGCGGCTGGATGGACGAGCCCGCGAGTCCGTTATTTAGCCAAGCGTTTTCTTGATTGTCTATAAGTGTTGGGGACACAATCTGTCGCGTTCAATGTATCTCTCAAGCAAACTCCATCAGCAACACCTCAACGTGACGCGGCGCTACTTCCTGCAACTGGGAGCGGTTGGTTTCGCCGCGTTGAAAGCACAGCATGTGTGGGGGGATTCGGATGAATCCATCCTCGCCGATGCAACAGCTGACCTCGAGTATTTTACGCCGCAGGATGATTTCGACACGGTTGAGCGTGGCGATCCCTTGCCGTACAAACTCCCCTTGGCCAAGCGCCTTGAGGTCGGCTTGGAAAGGGAAACCTGGAAGCTCGATGTCGTGCCGGATCCCGAGAGCAATCCGCAGATGGGCAACCCGCTATCGAGGGCGAAGGGCAACGCGCTGGATTTCAACGGGCTCATGAAGCTCGCCGAGAAACATGCGGTGCGGTTTCTCAAGGTCATGACCTGCAACAATATGAGTGAACTGCTGGGCATGGGTTTGTGGGAGGGCGTGCCGCTCCGCGACGTCATTTGGGCCACCAAACCGACGTCGAACATTCGACGCCTGTTCTATTACGGCCACCACAACGAAGATCCCAAGCAGATGTTTCGGAGCTCACTGCCGATCGGCCGCGTGCTTGAGGATCCGCCGGGCGACAACCCGGTGATCCTCTGTTACAAGCTCAACGGCCAATGGATCACCGGCAAACGGGGTGGCCCGGTGCGGATGCTGGTGCCCGATGCCTACGGCTTCAAGTCGGTCAAGTGGCTCAAGAGCGTTGTGCTCACCAACAATTACCAGGCCAACGACACCTATGCCGGCGGCAACAACGACATCGATAGCTGGATGAAAACCATGAGTCGGTTTCACTTCAATCCGGAAAAGGCAAAGGTCGGCGAGCCGATCCCGGTAACCGGATGGGCACAGGTCGGCGTGGGCGGTTTGAGCAAGGTGCAGATCTGGATCAACCCGAAGGACAACAAGTGGCCTGAGGACGATCCGTACTTCACCAAGGCGCCGTGGCGGGACGCGACGATCCTGCCGCCGCCCACCCGTTGGGGTGGTGATCTGCCGGGCGGCAGGCTCCCGGACAACGTGCGGTTTTTTGACAGGAACGGCCGACCGAAACATTGGCCTATGCGCTACACGCTTGTCCACTGGGCCATGTTGCTGAAGGAGATTGCCCCCGGCAGTTACGATGTGCGCAGCCGGACCATTGACCTCAACGGCATCGCCCAGCCGATGCCACGTCCGTTCCGCAAGTCCGGTCGCAACGCCATCCAGAGGTTCTCGCTGACGGTTGAGGCTTAATCATTTTCCAACTCGCTTCAGTTGAGGTTTGAGGTGCGGCCTCATCGGGAAGGTCGCTCCACCAAATTAGGCTTGCCTGGTATGTCGCTGGGTTGGAGGATTTGAGTCGTCTTTATTGTGAGTCCATTCATTCCGTTGAATTATTGCCGCTTGGCCAAGGCGACCGGCTTGGCCGGCGCGTTGGCTGTCGGCTTGGCCAGGCCGGGGGCGGTGGAGATCGATTTCAACCGGGACATCCGGCCGGTGCTTTCTGGGAACTGTTTCCAATGCCACGGGCCGGACGCGGCCAAGCGCAAGGCCGGGCTGCGGCTCGACACGCGCAAGGGCGCGATCGAGGCGCGCGACGGCGTGCGGGCGATCGATCCGGCACGCTTGGCCAAGAGCGAGCTGCTGGCGCGCATCACGGCCACCGACCCCGACACGCGGATGCCGCCGCAGGAGGCGAACAGCCGCCTGGCCCCGGAGCAGGTGAAGCTGCTGAGTGCATGGGTCAAGGCTGGCGGCGAGTACGACCGGCATTGGGCGTTCAATCAACCTGTTCGCCGGCCGCTGCCAGGCTTGGCTCCCGAGCGGCGCGCCTGGGCGAAAAACGCGGTCGATGTTTTTGTCGCGGCAAAGCTGGCAGAGGCCGGCGTTGATCCATCGCCGGAAGCGGCCAAGGCGACTCTGCTTCGCCGGGTGAGCCTCGACCTGGTTGGTCTGCCGCCGTCGCCGGAACAGATTGCTGCGTTCGTGAATGATTCAAGCGCCGATGCATTCGAAAAGGTGGTGGATAATTTGCTGCAATCACCGCACTACGGCGAGCGTTGGGGACGCCACTGGCTGGACGCCGCGCGTTATGCCGACTCCGACGGCTACAGCCACGATGCTGCACGCTCGATGTGGCCGTACCGAGACTGGGTCATTTCCGCGGTGAACAGCGACCTGTCGTTTGACCAGTTTATCGTCGAGCAACTCGCCGGCGATTTGTTGCCGGACGCGACGTTGGCCCAGCGTGTGGCCACCGGGTTTCACCGCAACACGCAGATCAACACCGAGGGCGGGGTGGACAAAGAGCAGTTTCGCATCGACTCGATCTTCGATCGCCTTGTCACCACCGGCGAGGTGATGTTTGGGCTGACCCTTGGCTGCGCCCAGTGCCATGAGCACAAGTATGATCCGGTTTCACAGACAGAATACTACCAGCTGTTTGCCTTTTTCAACAACGCGGACGAGCCGCGCATCGAAGCGCCGACGCCCGTGGTCACGGCCAGGCGCGCCGAGCACAATGCCCGCGTGAGGCAGCTTGAGGCCAAGCTAAAATCGTTGACCAAGGAGGATGCCGGGCGCAAGTCGGTCGAAGTCAGCTTGGCCAAGCTGAAAAAGGCGCGGCCAAGCGCGGCGACAACATTGGTGATGGCCAGGCGCAAGGAGCCCCGCACCACGCGGCGGTTCGTGCAGGGCGACTTCACACGGCCGGCGGAGACCGTGCAGCCTGGCACGCCCGCGTCGCTGCATCCCCTGGCCAAGCCGACGCCGGACCGGCTCGATTTCGCCCGCTGGGTCGCCGCCCGCGACAACCCGCTGTTGGCCCGCGTGACGGTGAACCGCACTTGGCAGCACCTGTTCGGGCGGGGCATCGTGGAGACGGAAAACGACTTTGGATCGCAGGGCATCCCGCCGACGCACCCGAAGCTGCTCGACTGGTTGGCGGTCGAATTTATGGAGAACGGATGGAGCCTAAAGCAGATTCACCGGCTGATCGTGACCTCGGCGACGTACCGACAGGCATCCTCCGTGCGGCGTGCCGATCTTGATCAGCTTGACCCGCACAACAGGCTTCTGGCCAGGCAGTCTCGTTTCCGTCTGGATGCAGAGTTGATACGCGACATGGCGCTCGTCTCGAGCGGGTTGCTCAGCGCGAAGATGGGTGGGCCTGGGGTATTCCCGCCACAACCGGACGGCTGCATGGACCTTGGCCAGCACCGCAAAACGTGGAAGGCGAGCAGCGGTGAGGATCGATTCCGCCGAGCCGCCTACACGTACCGCTGGCGCAACACGCCGCACCCGGCGCTGAAGGTGTTCGACGCCCCGGACGGCCTGGCCACGTGCACGCGCCGCATCCGCTCGAACACGCCGCTGCAGGCATTGACACTGATGAACGACCCAGCATTCGTCGAGTTGTCGATCGGCTTGGCCAGGCGCCTGATGGCAGAGGCGGAAAGTTCAGCGAATCGCATTCGGCTTGGCTTTCAACTTTGTCTGGGTCGTGAACCAGACGCCGAGGAATTGCGACTGCTCACTGAGTTGGTTGCAGGCCAGCAAACTGAATTTGCGGCACAAACTGCCGAGGCCAAGGCGGTGGTGTCCAAGGCGTCTTCGCTTGGCCAAGCGGGAGAGCCGGCCGGCAGCGATGCGGCGCTGGCGGCGTGGACGATGGCCTCGCGCGTATTGCTCAACCTCGACGAAACGATCACCCGCGAATGATGGACGCTTTGAAAGCCAGCCAGGCGCAGCAGGCGATGGATTTGCAGCAGGTCACCCGCCGGCATTTCTTCAGCCAATGCTCAATGGGCCTGGGCTCGATCGCGCTTGGTTCGCTCCTCGGCGACGGCTTGGTCAAGGCGGCGAGTGTGAATCCGTTTCAACCCGGTAAACCGCATTTCGCGCCGAAGGCGAAGAACGTCATTTACATGTTCATGGCCGGCGGCCCGTCGCAGCTGGAGTTGTACGACTGGAAGCCGGAATTAGCCCGTCGCACCGGCGGCGACATTCCCGAGGAGTTCATCAAAGGCAAGCGATTTGCCTTCATGAATAGCAGTTTCAAGGATCAAAAAAAGCTGCTCGGGCCGGTGAAAAAATTCCATCAGCACGGCCAGGGCGGCATGTGGTTCAGCGAGAATATCCCGCACATCGGCGGCATCGCCGACGAGATGACGATGTTTCGCACGTGCAAAACGAACCTGTTCAACCACGCGCCGGCCAAGCTGTTCATGAACACCGGCACCGGGGTTTTTGGCCGGCCCAGCATGGGGTCGTGGGTGACCTACGGTATCGGCAGCGAGTCGCAGAGTCTGCCGGGATTCGTGGTGCTGCACTCCGGCCCGCGCGGTCCACGTGGCGGGGCGGCCAACTGGGGGAGTGGCTTTTTGCCGACCACCTACCAGGGGGTGCCGCTGCGGGGTTCGGGAGATCCAATTCTGAACCTGGCCAACCCGGCCGGCGTCAACCGCCAGCGACAACGCGCCTCGATCGACACCATCAACAAGCTTAACCTGAAGCGCCTGGTGGCGACAGGTGATCCGGAGATCAACACGCGCATCGCCTCCTACGAGATGGCATACCGCATGCAGGCCAGCGCGCCGGAGTTGATTGATATTTCCGGCGAATCAAAGGCGACTCTCGACCTTTATGGCATCGAGCGGGGTAAACCGAGTTTTGCGAACAACAGTCTGCTGGCGCGTCGGCTGGTGCAGCGTGGCACGCGTTTCGTGCAGTTGTACCACACGAACTGGGACAGCCACGGCGGTCCGGGCGAGACGTTGAACAAGGATTTCGACAAGGTGACCCACGATGTCGACCGGGCCAGCGCGGCGCTGGTGAAGGATCTCAAGGCGCACGGAATGCTCGACGACACGCTGGTGATCTGGGGTGGTGAGTTTGGGCGGACACCGATGAGTGAGGCGCGGCAAACGGCAGGGCGCAACCATCACATCGACGCATTCACCATGTGGATGGCCGGCGGCGGCATCAAGCCCGGCAACATCGTCGGCGAGACGGATGAGTTTGGGTTTGGTGCGATCGATCAGGAATGCCATGTGCACGACCTGCACGCGACGGTGCTGCACCTGCTCGGGCTCGATCACGAGCGGTTGACTTTTCGCACCCAGGGCCGCGATTACCGCCTCACGGATATCCACGGCAAATTGATTGAGGACGCATTGGCGTAGAGGAGGTATGACCTCCCCGCTTAGCCAGGGACGGGTTTTCGTAACTATTTGCCTCGGAAAAACGTTTAACCTATGTTCGGGTGGTCGGTAAGGGCAGGCTTGTGGCCTTAAAAATGAGCAAAGTCGTGAAAAACGGAGGAAAGTTGGTGTTGGCGGTGGCTGTCTTGGGCGTCTTTTTGTCGTCCGTTGAAACCGTGCGGTCGATCGAAAACCCGTATCTGACCATCAGTAAACGCAACGCGTTTGACCTCACCAGTGAGCCGCCGCCCGGGCCTAAAACCGCACCCGAGCCTCCGAAAAGCGAGGACATCAAGCTGACCGGGATTTATCAGCACGAGGGCGTGGAACGCGCGGCGCTGGCGCTGATCGACACCAAGAAAAAGGCCGATCCCCCAAACTATCTGCAATTGGCGGCCGGCGATAAAAAGGACGGCATCGAGATCGTTTCCATCGACAAGGCAACAGGGAAAGTCACCATCAAGGAGTTTGGTGAACTTCGAAGTCTGAATTTCAAGGAGGATGCCTTCAAGACCTCGGTGACCAAGGCGCCCCGAAAAACCTCCTCGAGAAGTTCCTCCTCCAAGTCATCCAGTGACGCTGCCAGGAAGGCGGCCGAGATCAGGGCAGCCATTGAAAAGAAACGAGCCGAGGAGGCAGCCAAGCGCTCAGGAGGGAGCGAACAATCATCGCGGGATAAATTGCGGGAGCGCTTTGCCAACATGTCGGATGCGGATCGGCAAAAGTACGCGCAACAGATGCGCGAACGTTACAGCAGCCAGAGTCGGGGTAGCGAGAGGAGTGACCGGGGCGACCGAGGCGGGAACAGCGACAGCCGTCGCGGGCGTTGACGGTAGTATTCAATATAATCTTCCACCGGCCAAGCGCTTGGCCAAGCGACAAAAAAAGCGGAGCCGCCTGGCTCCGCTTTGGGGATTGTCCTGATAATCAATCCAGATTATTCCGCGATGGAAACTTCGAATGGTCTGCTGGCCTCGACCTTCGGCAGCTCGACCATGAGCAGGCCGTTCTTGAACTCGGCCTTGATCTTTCCGTTCTCGATACCGCTGCCCAGTTCGAACGAGCGGCTGAACTTGCCGTAAGCCCGCTCGTAGCGGTGGCCAAACTCCTTGCTTTCGCTGTGCTCAGCCTTGCGCTCGCCGGTCAGCGTCAGCACGCCGTCCTCCACCGTCAGATTGATGTCGCCCTTGGTCAGGCCGGGCAGATCGGCGGTCAGCGTGTAGGCGTCGGTGGACTCGACGATATCCACCGCCGGGTTCCAGGTGCCGGCATGGGTGGCCTTGGCCAGACTCCCGATCGAGTCGTTGAACAGGGTGCCAAACACATCTTCAAACACATTCAACGGATTCGTGTTTCGTTTCGTACAAGTCATCATAATCATTTTCCTTTCTGTTTTCAGGTTAACGGTTTCTATCGAACCAACTGCCCCAGTTAATGCAAACCGCGTGCCAAGCGATTAAGTCAAAAAATGGTCAAATAAAGCAACAATTCGTTTGTAAATAGCAGACAAGGGACATTATGGCACAGTTAAAAGTAGACTAAGTTAGGGACAATGTGTCCCAAATTGCCCGCTTGGCCAAGCGGGCCGGTTAGCTGCGAATTGAAGGCGGAGGTGTCACAGCGCCTCCGGCGTGGAACCATCTTGCACGGCGCTTTACAGGGTTGCGGGTCCGCGGGCATGGTATTGCCCCGTGAGCTTGGCCTATTTTTTGAGGCGCGTGGCGATGCTGGTGCCGTTGGTGCTGGTGATCAGTTTTCTCGCGTTTTGCCTGGTGCGCGTGGCGCCGGGCGGGCCGTTTGACAAGGAGCGCGCGCCGGCCTCGCCGGATATCGAGCGCAATCTCAAGGCCAAGTACCACCTCGACGAGCCGCTGTGGCAGCAGTATCTGCGATTTGTCGGCATCGGTTATGAAAAACGGGACGGCGAGTGGCGGGCATTTGAGGGCGGCCTTGTGCGGGGCGACTTCGGGCCGTCGCTGAAGTATCGCAACCACTCGGTCAACGACATCATCGCACAGGGGTTGCCGGTGTCGCTGTCGTTGGGGATGCTGTCGTTCTGTTTTGCGCTTGGCTTCGGGATTCCGGTGGGAGTGTGGACGGCGGTTCGCCGGGGGCGCTGGCAGGATCACGTCGGCAGTTTTTTTTCCATTCTCGCGGTGTGCATCCCGGCGTTTGTGCTGGGGCCAGTGCTGATTGTGTTACTCGGGATCAAGTGGCCGGTATTCCCGGTGGGGCTCTGGGGCGGACCGTGGCATGTGATCCTGCCGGCGATCGCGCTGGGCACCTACTTCGCCGGAAAAGTTTCGCGGCTGACTCGTGAGGGGATGAGCCAGACGTTGCAGTCGGACTTCATCACCACCGCGCGCGCCAAGGGGGTGAGTGAACGATCCATCATTCTGCGGCACGCGCTGCGCGAGGGCCTGCTGCCGGTTGTCACGTACAGTGGACCGCTGCTGGCCGACCTGCTGGTGGGGTCGTTCGTGGTGGAGAACCTGTTTCAGATTCCCGGCATTGGGGTGTTCCTCGTAAACAGCTCGATCAACCGCGACTACACGATGGTGGTCGGGCTGGTGATCCTGTACTCGGTGATGTTACTGACGCTCAACCTCGTGGTCGATGCCGTCTACGGCTTGCTCGACAAACGGGTGAAATATGGCTGAAGCAGCGCACCAATCCGGCCAGGCGCTTGGCCAAGCGCTGGAAACCGGCGAGTCGCCGAACCGCCGCGCCTGGCTGCGCTTTCGCGACAACCGACCGGCGGTGGTGGCGACGGTGTTCCTACTTGCCCTGCTCGTGCTGGCGCTGGCCTGGCCGCTGCTCTCGAGCCAGGGCGACATGCACAGCGAGTCGCAGTTTGCCGCGCCGAGCGGCAGCCATTGGTTTGGCACGGACGTGCACGGGCGCGATCTGTTCGGGCGCGTGCTGGCTGGCACGCGGATTTCGCTGATGGTCGGCCTGGTCGGCGCGCTGGTGAGTTTGGTGATCGGTGTGCTGTGGGGCGCGACGGCCGGCTTCCTCGGCGGGCGCTGGGACAATCTGCTGATGCGCACGGTGGACATGCTCTATTCGCTGCCGTCGATTATTTTCGTGATCGTGATCATCACGACACTGGAGGAGGTCCTGCAGGGCTGGCTGCAGGCGGCCTTCGGGGGCGATGGCGGCGAGACGGCGCGGATGCTTCTGCTCTACGCCGGCTTGGGCGCGGTGTCGTGGTTGACAATGGCGCGCATCGTGCGTGGGCAGGTGCTGGCGTTGCGCGAGCGGCAGTTCGTCGAGGCAGCGAGGTCCCTTGGCCTCGGCACACGTGCGATCTTGTGGCGGCACATTCTGCCTAATGTCTTTGGCGTGGTGATTGTTTACCTGACGTTGACGCTGCCGGCGGTGATTCTGTACGAGTCGTTTTTGAGCTACCTCGGACTCGGCATTCAGCCGCCGAGGGCGAGCTTGGGGTCGCTGATCGCGGAGGGGGCGAAGCAGATTAACCCGATCCGCGTCTACTGGTGGATGATCGTGTTTCCGGCCGGCTGCCTGGCGGCGTTGCTGATGGCGCTCAACTTCCTCGGCGACGGTTTGCGGGATGTGTTCGACCCCAAGGCCGACAAGGAAAGTTGACCAGCCAGGCGCTTGGCCAAGCGGTCTTTTGAGGCAGGCGTGAACAGATGAAAATGGTCGGGACGGCGGGATTTGAACCCGCGACCTCCTAGTCCCGAACCAGGCGCGCTACCAAGCTGCGCCACGTCCCGACCAAGGGGCCGCGCAGTCTGCCGATGGCTTGATCGCTTGGCAAACCGTTTTTCACGAACGTTAACCAGCCGTTTTTTCCATTGGAGACAGCGCGATCATTGACCCGGCACGGGGAAGCGGGTAATGATGTCCGGCCCTATGAACGAGGATATCCGCCAACTGCTGGTTTTACAGGATCGCGACGCGAAGGCCAGCCGGCTTGAGGCCGAGGTGGAATCGATCGATCCCGAGCGCGAAAAAACGAGGCGGGACAGCCTTCGGGCCCAGCAGGTGGTGGAGCAGGCCAAGCAGGATCATATGCAGCTGGAGGTTCGTCGGAAGGACCTGGAGAATGAGGCGGAGTCCAAAAGGGAGCAGATTCTCAAATACTCCCAGCAGCAACTCGAGACCAAGAAGAACGAGGAGTATCAGGCGCTGGCCCGGGAAATCGAGCACGTCCGTCAGGCGATCTCGGAACTCGAGGACCGGGAACTGGAATTGATGGAGGAGCAGGAAGCCTTCAAGGCAAAGCTCGCGGAGGCCAATCGGATGGCCGAGGAGTCCAAGGCGTCCGAGGCTCGAACGCTCTCCGAGTTCGACGAGCGCGAGAAAAACATCGAGAAGGAACTTGACGAACTGGATGACGAGCGCGAGGAGCTCGTCAAGACAATCAGCAAAAAAACGTTCGCACACTACGAGCGACTGCTCGACACCAAGGAGGGCAGGGTAATCGTGGGCGTGGATCACGGCAGTTGCGGCGGCTGCCACATGAAGCTTCAGACGCAGGAAATCGTCAACGCCAAGAGCGGGCGGGAGATGGTCACCTGCGCCAACTGCGGCCGGCTCATCTACTACACGCGTGAGATGGTCATGGCTGATGAGTTGGATTGATGGGGACTGGCCCCTGGCAAAGTTGTAACCAACCCCATTTCACGAACGACTAGTCAAGCACCCGGCAGCATGGCTGGGATGGGAAAACAAAAAATAACATTATGAAACTAAAGACGATAATAGCAATGACGGCTGCCCTGATGATCGGTGCAGGAGGAACAACGACTGTTGAGGCGAAGGGGGATCGCGATCGTGGCTCACGCCAAGAAGTTCACAAAAAAAAGAACAGCGACAAAAGAGCACAGGCCCGACGCGATCAGGGTTCCCGTGGCCCGCAGTTCCGTGGTGGGTTTGGTGGTCCTCGCGGTCCGATGGCATCACGCGGTCACCAAGGTTCGGGTGGTCCAAAGGGTCCTCATGTCCGAGGTGGCCAAAAGGGTCAGCCGCGTGGAAATAAAGCGCGCCGTAAAGGCCAAGGTACGGGTGGTCCGAAGAGTCCCCATGTTCGCTTGGGTGGCCACAAAGGTAAGCCACACGGAGATAAAGCTCGCCATGGGGACCAAGGTCGATCCGGTTTAAACTCTAAGGCTCGCAGTGGCAAACGTGGCAGTGATAAGCGTCGTGGTGGCAGAAAGGGTCACCAAAAGAACCGCCAACGTCGCTAGATTTTAATCCTTATGGTTTACTGTCGTACGACGCTTTCCCAGTTTTGATTTACTTGAGGGTGGGCATGTTTAAAGCATGCCCGCTCTTTCTTTGTGTGGGGGCGGATATTCCCGAGTGCGGCAGGACCACACATCTGATCATCGATTTTCTAGTAAAAAAGACCCAAATGAACTGTTTTCCTGGTTGGTATTGCCATTGCTATAGATAATTGTTAACTGGAGCATCTGATAATCAGTGAGTTGCGTAAAATAAATCATCCGATGCATTTCATGGGAATCCATATGCGTTTGGCCATGGCGTTGCTGGTGTTTGGTATGATCGAATCGATCGTGCTGCGCCCAGCCAAGGCGGAGGAGGGACCTTGGCGCTGGTCCAACCCTCGGCCGCATGGCAACTCGATCCGTGCGATCGCTGAGGGCGTCGACTTCTCGATCGAGGTCGGCGACAACGGCTCGATCCACACCAGCCAAAACATGGTGCAGTGGTTCCCTCGCGAGAGCGGCGTGGAACTTACACTGCGTGCCGCCGTGTTCTTCAAGGAACAAGCAATTGTGGTCGGTGACGACGGCACGCTGCTTTACAGCGAGAGCGAGGAGCAGTTCGAGTCGGGTGAACTGGACAAGCAGACAAGTGGGAACTTTCGCGCTCTGGCGGCCTCGGACAAAACCATCCTTGCCGCCGGCGATGACGGCATGCTCTATACCAGCACCGACGGCCGGAAGTGGCGCAAGCGAACCTTTGGGTACAGCAACCACATTCACGCACTGGTCTGGACGGAAAAATATTTCGTCGCTGTGGGCGAGGGCGGCCTTGTAGCCACCAGCACAGACGGCAGTTCGTGGACCAAGCGCCAGAGCCGAACCAACCGTGATCTCAATGCGCTGGCCTACATTAATAAACGTCTCTGGACCGTCGGCGAAGATGGTGTCGTGCTGCTCAGTTACAACGAGGGTGTGTCGTGGCTTGCGGCGCACACCGGCACCGACAAGAATCTGAACGCTGTCACCGGAACGGCGTCAGAGGTGATCGTTGCCGGTGAGAACGTCGTGCGAAAGGGTGTGCTCGATTTCTTCATGTACTGGGTGGATCTGCTCGCGGACGACGAGGGTGCAAACCCCTCACCGCCGCCTGATTGGACCTATTATTGCGCCATCGAGGTGGAGGGCAAATATCTGCTCGGCGGCCGCACAGGCATGCTGGTGGACAGCGTGCGCGACGAGGAGGATGACGAGTACCTGTACTGGTTCAGCGCCGACGACTCGGTGCGCAACTGGCTTTGGGACATAAACCGGGTCGGCGACCTGATGGTCACCGTGGGCGACCATGCCACGGTGCTGACCAGCCACGACGGCGCCTCGTGGAACCTTGAGGTCGTGCCCGAGCCGGCGACTGAATCGATCCTACTCGGCGTCGGCGGAACCACAAATCTGCTCGTCGCCGTCGGCAACCACGGTCGACTGCTGACCAGCCACAACTCGTGGACCAATGTCGTGACGAAAAACGACCTTGGCCAGGCGGTGACCAACCGCATCAACACGCTGGGCGTTCTCTGGGAGGCGGTTAATCCAAAGCCGACCGTGAATGATTTGCAGGGTGTGGCTGCGCTTGGGGAGATATGGGTCGTCACCGGCGGCAAGGGCACGGTGTTGACGACGAGCGACGGGAAGCAATGGGCCAAGCACCAGGCGCCCACCACTGGTATCCTGACCAGCGTCGAGGCCTTCAAGAGCCGCTTTGTTGCTACTGGAGAGGATGGAGTCATTCTCACATCTCCCAACGGCGCCGACTGGACTGAGCAAAGCTCCGGAACAACCGAATGGGTTTATCGCGTTCGTGCGTTTGAAGATCAACTCGTTGCTGTTGGCCAAGCAGGAACCCTCCTCACCAGTGGCGATGGAGAAAACTGGACTGGGCACGCAAGTGGCACAGACCAGTGGCTCAACGATGTGACACGGGTCGGTGATGCGTGGTACGTCGTCGGCGCGAACGGCACGGTGCTGACGAGCCCAGATCTCGAGTCGTGGCAGGCCAAGGGCGCGATCACCGGTTTGTCGCTTTACGGTGCCTTGGCCAACGACGGCCAGCTGCTTGCTGTCGGGCTCGAGGGGATTATTTTGCGGAAGGAAATCATACCGCGCAGCAGCCCGATTCTGATCCGCTGGGAGCGCGCTATTGCCACCGACGGCGAGATCACGAACCACTTCGGCTTTCGCGGCTTCCCCGGCCAGCGGTTTTCGCTCGATCGCAGCGCGGACCTGAAGACGTGGGAGCCAGGGCCGGATCTGGAACTGCTCGACGGCTCCGGCGTATTCGAGTACTCGAACACCACTCGCGCAGAGTGGGAGTTTTATCGCGCAAAACTGCGCTGATTACCCGCCCGGCGTCACGTCGGTCAGCAGCACCTCCATCAGCACCACTGAGTGCGCCGGCACGCGCGCAGAAAAGAAGCCGAGCTTGCCGTAGGCCAGCTCCGGCGGAATGTATAGCATCGCGTGGCCGCCTTTTTTCATCAGCTTCATTCCCTCGGCGGTGCCCGGCAGCATTATCGCCAACTCCTTCATTGTTATTTTCAACGGCGCGGGCTGGGGATTCACCGAGTCGGCAAAGATACGGCCAAACTCATTCGCCTCGGAGATCAGTTCCGCGATAAAATGAAACGTGACCGTGTCAGTATCCTCCACAAGCTCGCCGGTTCCGGGCTTGAGTTCTTCATAAATGAGCCCTGAGTCGGTCGGCTCGATTTTCAACACCTCCTGAATTTCCTTCATCTGTCTCGCGGCGATATCGCGCAGCATCTGGTCGATCGACGCTTCGGTCGCCTCGAATGCCTCCGCTTTTGCCCCCACGCGAATGATACGGACACTCTCGATGATAACGTCCATCTTGGGTTTGTTGGGACCGCTGACGGCGACGTCGGCGATCGCGTCTACGACATCCATCCCTTCGACCACCCTGCCGAACACCGAGTGGTTCCCGGCCCGGGTGTCGGTGAAGTCTAGCCATGGCGTTGCGGCGTGCGTAATGAAAAACTGGCTGCCGTTCGTGTGCTCACCGGAGTTGGCCATCGAGAGAATGCCCGACTCGTCGTGCTTGAGGTCGGGATGGAACTGGTCTGGCAGCCAGTAGCTGGGATTGCCGGTGCCGTTGCCCAGCGGGCAGCCGCCCTGGATCATGAAGTCCTTGATCACGCGATGAAAAATCAGCCCGTCATAATACGGCTTGCCTTCTGGGTCGGTCGGGAACGCCTGCGGATCCTTGCTGTAAAACTTGGTGCCTTCGGCCAGGCCGATGAAGTTGGCAACGATGAGTGGAACTTTTTCGTATTCCAACTTGGCCAGCATTGACCCGTGGTTGGTGGTGATCCGGGCGTAGATCCCGTCCCCCAGTGTGTCGGTCGGCGGATCGACTTTCACGCGGAAAAAGTAGGGTGAAGCGGCGATGGGATGTTGCAGTTCCAAAAGGGTGGGTGTTTTCCCGGCGATCACTTGGCCAAGCGCCTCCCAGTTGGCCAAGTCGGCCGAGCCCTGAATGTACAGAATCGAGCCGGCCTCGGCTTCGTTGATGGAGAGTGAGACCGTCTGGTTGACGCTGCTGCGGGGGATGGGCTTGAGGGTGATCGAGTCGATTCGCGCCTGGCCAAGTGCGGCAGCCGACCATGAGCCGAGCGCCAGTGCGGTGAGGATGCGGAGGAAAAGTCTCGTCATCTTTGCTGGGCGGAGTGTTGCGGTTGCAGGGTGGAGGCGCGACTTTTTTCGCCTGGCCAATTTTAGTTGCCGTTTTGGCTTCGGTCAGTAGCATCTCCGAAGCCGCCTGCGACTTGCCCGTGATGGATTGTCGCTTGGCCTGTTCCTGACATGAGATTAGATTTTACAAAACTCTTTGTGTTCCCGCTGGCATCACTAGGCCTGATTCAATCCGCCGCCGCTCACTCTCTCGAGGCGAAGATCGACAAAAAGACCGGCACGATCACGATTCACCGCGAAGGCTTGGCCAAGCCGCTCGTCACGCAGCACGCTGCCGCTGATCACCGGCCGTACCTGCACCCGATCATCGGGCCGAACGGCAAGGGGGTCTTCACCGAATACAGCCCTGGACACCACAAACACCAGACTGGCTTGTACTTCGGTTTCACGCATGTCAATGGCCGCAACTATTTCCATCATCCGGCCGACAATTACTGGAGGCGCAAAGCCGTGAACGTGCTCGAGGCCAAGGGCGAGTTGGTGAGGTGGGAGACAGTATACGATTTGCTCGATGCCGAAGGTAATGCGGTGCTGACCGAGACGCAACGCTGGGCAATGCACTCCGACAACAACCGCCACATTCTCGACCTCGAATGGCGCGGTCTGGGGCAGACCGATGTCACCATCGGCAGATACGATTATGGCGGACTGTTCCTGCGCATGCCGTGGAAACCCGGCATCAAAGGCGAGGCCGTCAATGCCGCTCGGAACATCAATGCCGCAGCGGAAGGTAGGCGTGCCACGTGGCTCGACGTCGGGATGGAGGTCGAAGGCCGGGATGACTGGGGGCACATCGCGATTTTTGATCACCCGAAAAACGGCGGCTATCCGCAGCCTTGGCGTGTCGATGGCCAGCTCGGTGTTGGCCCGGTACGCGCCCGTCTTGGCGACTGGAAAATTGGCAAGGGCAAAACCGAAACCATTCGCCACCAGATTCACGTTTATGGCGGCAAACTGAATGACAAGGATCTCACGCAACATTGGATGCGTTACACCGGCCAGCGCGGCACGGGCGTGCTTTGGGGGTTGGCCCAGCGTGAGGGGCGCGAGGCCAAGTTTCTCACGCCTGAGGCGGCGGTGAAAAACTCGACCATCGAGCCCGGATTTGCAGTCAACTCATGGGCCAACGAGCCGATGATCACCCAGCCTATGGCGTTCTGCTGGGATGATCGCGGTCGGATGTGGGTGGCTGAAAACCGGGACTACGAATCCCGTGGGCGAGGCTTTTCGGCTTTCGGCGACAGTCGAATTTTAATCTTGGAGGATACCGATCGCGACGGTGTGGCGGACAAGCGCTCGGTGTTTCTCGAGGGCATCCCGTTCCCGTCCGCGGTGGCCGTCGGCCTGGGCGGACTATGGCTCGGTGCGCCGCCGAACCTGCTGTTCGTTCCGGATCGCAATGGCGACGACAAGGCGGATGTCGATGACATCGAGGTGCGCCTGACCGGCTGGGGCATCCGCGATCGGCACGAGGTGGTCAACAGTCTGCACTGGGGGCCGGACGGCTGGCTTTACGGCTGTCAGGGCTTATTCACGCCATCGGTTGTTGGCAAGCCAAAAGGAGAGGGTCGTATTTACAAACCGGGAGAGGCGTACCCCAAAAAGGTTGAGTTCGACGGCGAAGGCACACAGATCAACGGTGGCGTTTGGCGTTATCACCCGGTTAAGGATCGCTTCGAGGTGGTTGCGCACGGCTTCAGCAATCCGTGGGGCATCGACTACGACGCGAAGGGACAATTCTTCATCAGTGCATGCGTGATCCCGCATCTGTGGCATGTCATTCCTGGCGGCGTTTTCCATCGTCAAGGTGGTCGCCACTTTAATCCTTATGTTTACAGTGACATTCGCACGATCGCCGACCACCGCCATCGCTCGGCCCACGGCGGGGCGCGAGTTTATTTATCTGATGCGTTTCCTGACGAGTATCAGGGTAAAATTTTCATGGCCAATATCCATGAGCATGCCGTGTTGACGGATGAACTGGTGCCAAGTGGCTCCGGTTTCATTGGCAAACACCACAAGGATTTCATGAAGGCCAATAATGCGCAGTGGATCGGCTTCAGCATGGAGATTGGCCCGGGCGGCGATGTGTATGTGCTCGACTGGCACGATGCCGACATTTGCGGCAAGGACGTGCTGCAAAAGGACACCGGCCGCATCTTCCGCCTCTCGCCAAAAGAGAGCTTGGCCAAGGACTGGGCAGGCCGATACGCGGATGTGGCCAAGCTCAATGATGCCAAACTGGTCGAGTACCAAACCAGCGCCAGCGCCTGGCATGCCCGCCGCGCACGCGTCGTCCTGCAGGACAGGGCGATCAAAGGTAAATTGGCCAAAGGCACCCATCGCGCCTTGGAAAAAATGTTCTTCAAAAACAAAAACGCCGATCATCGTCTGCGCGCTCTTTGGGCGTTGCATGTCACGGGTGGCTTGAGCGAATCCAAGCTGCTGAAAAACCTCGGTGACAAAGACGTGCACATTCGCGCCTGGTCGATTCAGCTGCTCTGTGAAGACAATAATCCATCCAGCGACGCGCTCCGAAAATTTGCCTCCATGGCCAAGCGCGACTCGTCGCCGGTTGTGCGGCTTTACCTTGCTTCGGCACTGCAGCGGATGTCGTTTGGCGATCGTTGGGCCATCGCTGCTGGTCTGGTTGCGCACGATGAGGATGCTGGCGACCACAATTTGCCAAAGCTGATCTGGTACGGCATCGAGCCAATGGTGCCGGCGGATCCTGCCCGCGCGATGGAGTTGGCGCGGGCCAGCCGCTTGCCGCTCGTCACAGAGTACATCGCACGCCGCGCTGTCGATGCCGGCCAGTTGGAAGCCGTTTCCGCTGCGCTTGGCCAAGCGCAGGGCGACGACACGATCTCCGGCCTGCTCCGCGGTTTCAGCGCTGGCTTGAGGGGACTGCGCGATGTGAAGGCGCCGCCGAGTTGGGGCGCGACCTACGCCAAGCTATACGGCACGCCGTTGGCGACGCAGATTGCGCAAATCCTCGGCGACACCGGCGCGGCGACCGCCATGCTCGCCACACTCGACAACAAAAAAGCCGGGGTTGTCGTCCGTCGTAACGCATTGCGCGGCTTGGCGTCACAGGAACACGACGCGTTGAAAGGCCGACTTGTTGAGTTGCTCGACGATGACTCGCTGCGGCTGGAGTCCATCCGCGCCATGGCGGCTTACGATGAGAAAAATTACCCGCGCGCATTGCTCAAGCGCTACGCCAAGTTTGATGCTGGCGACAAAACGGCGGCGATCCAGATGCTCGCTTCGCGTTCGTCCTATGGCAACGAACTCACGGTGGCGATCAAGTCGGGAGCGGTGCCGCGTCGCGACGTCCCGGCGTATGTCGTCCGGCAACTGCGCCGTGTCGTTGGCCCAAGCTTCGTCGATGCGTGGGGTGCGGTGGAGTCGCTCTCCGCCGACAAGGAGGCTGCGTTTGCCAAGTACCGCGCGCTGCTCACCGGCGACGCCTTGGCCAAGGGGAACCTCCAAAACGGCCGCGCGATTTTCGAACGCACCTGCACCGTCTGTCACAAATTGTACGGCAACGGCGGCGAGATCGGCCCGGACATCACCGGCTCGAACCGCGCGAACCTCGACTACATTCTCGACAACATCCTCAATCCCAGCGGCGAGATTCCGGAGGGCTACCAGTTGCTGCTCGTCACCACGCGCGGCGGCCAGACTCTGGCCGGGACGTTGGCCAGTGAGAACGAGCAGCAGCTTGTTTTGCGCGTTGTCGGCCTGCCCCCGGTGACCGTGGCCAAGTCGGAGATTCAGTCGCGCGAAACCATCCCAACGTCGATGATGCCGGAGGGCCTGCTGGCTTCCCTCCGAGACGAGGATGTGATAGATTTGATCGGTTACCTGCGAACCACCCAGCAGGTGGCCAAGCCTGAGTAAAACGACAGCACCATGCCTGAAGCAACACCAGAGGAAGTTCAAGCTCCCGCCAAGCGCCCACAGCGGCCGAAAGACAACGTCGCCCGGGTGCTGGGTTACTGGATCGTCGCCGGCGTCATCGTCGAGACCTCCGCCGATCAGATCATCCACTTCCTTCGCGTCCTCACCTCCACTTGATCGTCCGCATGGCGGCGGACAAACTCAACCGACTGCGCGACATTCTGTGCGGGTACGAATCCTGTTTGGTGGCGTACTCCGGTGGGGTGGATTCGGTGCTGCTGGCACATGTCGCCCACGAGGTGCTGGGTGACCGGATGCTCGCGGTGCTCGCCGACTCGCCGAGTTTGCCGCGCCGAGAATTGGCGGAGGCCCGCGAGATCGCCGAGTCGCACGGCTTTCCGCTGCGGATTGTCCACACGCGGGAGTTTGCCAACCCGGACTACACCGACAACCCGGTCAACCGATGCTACTACTGCAAGCACGAATTGTTCACCCGGCTAGAGCCGGTCGCGCTCGAGGGAGGCTTCGCCGTGCTGGCCTACGGCGAAAATGCCAGCGACATCGGCGATCACCGGCCCGGTGCCGAGGCGGCCAAGCAGTTCGCAGTTCGCGCCCCGCTGAAGGAGGCCGGCTTGGCCAAGAGGGACATCCGCGCGCTCTCCACCGCGCTTGGCCTTTCCACCGCCGACAAGCCGCAGATGCCCTGCCTCAGCTCCCGCATTCCGTACGGCCAGGCCGTCACGCTGGAAAAGTTGGCGATGATCGAGCAGGCCGAGGGCGTGTTGCGCGACGCCGGTTTTCGCGAGGTGCGCGTGCGGCATCACGAACAGCCCGGCGGCGCTCTAGCCAGGCTTGAGCTTGGCCAAGCGGAGATGGAACGCTTTGTTGCGGAGGAAATGATGAGCGCCGTTACCCCTCAAATCCGGGAGGCCGGTTTCACCGAAGTCACACTCGACACGAAAGGCTACCGGCGCGGAAGCCTCAACGAGGGCGTCCCGGAAGCAAGCTTGGCCAGGGGCTGATGCGAAAAAAACTGGTCAGGCTCGACGACCTGCCCGAGGGGACGACTAGGCAATTCTCCTTATTAATTGATAGCTGCGCGACATCACGATCTCTTCTCTGACTCTATCTCTATTTGGCCGGTTGTAACCTTTGGCTAGCATTGGTAGTATGGATTAGTTCCTAATGGTTCGTTTTTACTCATTAATTTTTTTTGCTTCGGCGTTGTCGCTTGGCCAGGCGCTTGGTCAGGGGGAGAAGCCGTCTGCCGGGCCGGAGTCGCTCTTTGGCCTGGACAACGTCATCGATGTCCATATTCGGATCGAACCGGAGGAATGGGCCAAGTTGCAACCACCCAAGGGGACGAAAATGGATTTTGGTGTGGCAATCCAAGGTCTGATGGCGGACGCCTTGACCGGTGGGCATTTTCGCAGTGAGAAATCGACACGGCCTGGGCTGGCCGGCTATCTGGGTGTCGATCACCAGTATGGTAAAGCGGAGATCACGATCGACGGCGAAACGGTTAAAGGGATCGGCCTGCGCTACAAGGGGAACGGGACATTCCTCGAATATGTTGAGGGGGATGTGACAAGGCGATTGTCGTTCAAGATCGATTTCAACGAATACGATGATGAACTGGAGTTCCGCGGCCTAACCAAGGTCAACCTCAACAATAACAGCACTGACCCGTCCCTGATGCGTGAACCATTGTCATACGAGTTATTTCGTGAGGCGGGGATTCACTGTTCCCGGGTCGGATATGCGAAAGTCAGTCTGACCATTCCTGGCAAGATTGATCGTCAACCGCACGGGCTCTACACGGTGATTGAGCAGGTGGACAAGCGATTCCTCAAGGACCGTTACGGCTCGGCGAAGGGACTGTTGATGAAGCCGAGCACCTTTGGTGCTTTCCGGTATTTTGGGGAGGAATGGGATAAGTACGAGATCGGCTTTGTCCCAAAAACCGAGGTAACCGAGGAGCAAAAACAGCGTGTCATCGAATTCGCAAGGTTGATCCACAAGTCCGAGGATGATGCGTTTGAAGAAAAGGTGAAGGATTATCTCGACGTGGATCAGTTCCTGCGGTTTCTGGCTGTAAATGTGTTACTCACCAACCTCGACAGTTTTCTTGGCGGTTCCCAGAACCACTATATTTATCTTGAGCCAGAATCGAACAAGTTTCAGTTTTTT
>Ga0207984_1000351_pt1 | contig 28588 bp, 25 predicted proteins | sample ETNtaG_30_FD_185760 | JGI IMG/M metagenome (GOLD analysis project Ga0207984, IMG submission 185760) | Marine microbial and viral communities from oxygen minimum zone, Eastern Pacific Ocean - ETNP201306PF43B (SPAdes) (version 2) | ecosystem: Environmental > Aquatic > Marine > Oceanic ...
GCTGGAAAACGAGGCTCTGTCGAGCCGACAGGATCACGCCCGCCTCAATCTTGCGCTTGACGATGCTCGGGAGCACAACGAGAGACTGACCAACGGCAATGCCCGCCTTGTGTCTGAGCTTGAAGACATGGCGCAAACACAGTCCACGCTGGCGGCTGCCAGCGCCAGGCTAACTGAAACCAACACGGCGCTGGAACAAACTGTCGAGCAACTTCGAAAACACAGCCACCAGCTGGAAAACGAGACTCTGTCGAGCCGACAGGATCACGCCCGCCTCAATCTTGCGCTTGACGATGCTCGGGAGCACAACGAGAGACTGACCAACGACAATGCCCGCCTTGTGTCTGAGCTTGAAGACACGGCGCAAACACAGTCCACGCTGGCGACTGCCAACGCCAGGCTAACTGAAAGCAACACGGCGCTTGACTATCAACTGCATCTGGAGAAAGCCGCTGCAGGCTCTCTGGACACGAAAATCAATGCCGAACGTCGTCAGAGTGCTGTGCTGGCTGAGACGGTCAGGACGCTGGAATCAGAGCGGCAACAACTGCAGCACGATCTGAGGGCAGCGTCCCAAAGAAACCTCGACCTTGAGTCAACCATCTTCGAACGCGATGCCACTATAGAAGGTCTGGCGCTGAAACAGCGGCCAACGATGACATCCGATACCCCGCTTCGCCAAGCTCTACCGAACGAGACCGAGCGTATCATTGATGAACAGACCACAGCGGCACACAAACTGGTAAGCGTTTATACGAATGCGGAGTCTCTGCCGGCATCAGCGACTTCCACGACCCGAGATACTCCTAAAGCCGCCCTGGTGAAGGCTGACCCGCAATCCACTGCGGCGGAGTCTTTTCTGGCAGTACGGGCCTCGAGCGCGTCGCCGGAGACCGGCAACGCCGAACGGGACAGCACCCCGCGACAGGTATCCGGTAACAAAAAACCTATTTATCCGGTTTTCGCTAAGAGGTACGGCACAGAAGGCGAGGTCCAGCTCAAGGTGTCGATCTCGCCCTCCGGTCGGGTCGACACCGTGACCATCCAGAAGAGTAGCGGCTCCGACCTTCTCGATAAAGCAGCGGTCACAGCAGTGAGAACCTGGCGATATCACCCGGCGGTGCGCGACGGCCAGCCGGTAGCCACAACGGACATTGTCCCGGTAATTTTCCAGATCAACAGTTCCTGATCAACACCTGCTCTGAGACGGTCTGCTGATAACTGACCCCTTAGCGGCAGGAATCTCAGGCTGGCGTTCAGATCACCCCGTCTCGGCGTAATCCCTCAATTCTCTCATTGTCATACCCCAGCAGTCCCTCGAGCACTTCGACCGTGTGCTCTCCGAGCAGTGGCGGGGGTCGGTCGTAGACCGGCGGAGTATCCGTGAGTTTCAACGGGCTGCCCACGGCTTCGAAGCACTCCGACAGCGGATGCGCCATGGGTACTCGCATACCGCGATGATGCACCTGTGGCAGTTCCAGAACTTTGTCGATCGTGTTAATCGGTCCCCAGGGAATACCGGCCGCATCCAACTCTTCAGCCCAGTCGGCGGACGGGCGCTGCCGGATAATATTCTCGATAAGGGGCAGCAGAGTCTCCCGGTAACGTACCCGGCCGGCGTTGGTCGAGAACCTGTCATCGGTGATCAGTGCGGGCTCTTCTGTCAGCTCGCAGAAGCGTCGGAACTGACTGTCATTACCTATAGCGATGATAATGTGACCATCTGACGACGCGAAGACCTGGTACGGCACGACGTTGGGATGCGCGTTACCCGACCGGATCGGGACCTGCCCGGAGACCATGCAGTTCATGGCCTGATTGGCCAGGACTGCAACCTGGCAATCGAGCAGCGCCATGTCGATGTACTGCCCTTTCCCGCTCGACTCCCGACTGAGTAGCGCGGCCTGAATTGCGGACGCAGCATAAAGGCCGGTTACCAGGTCAGCCATCGCGACGCCAACTTTCTGAGGGCCGGCACCTGGCACACCGTCACGTTCGCCGGTGATGCTCATCAAGCCACCGGTACCCTGGATCATGAAATCATAACCGGCCCGGGATGCGTCCGGTCCCGTCTGCCCGAATCCTGTGATCGAGCAGTAGATCAGCTCCGGGTGTCCGTTCTTCAGCGAAGCGTAGTCGAGCTGGTATTTCCCCAGCCCGCCCACCTTGAAGTTCTCTACAACCACATCCGAGCACAGCGCCAGTTCCCGGATCACTTCCTGGCCTTGGGCAGTCTTGATGTCAACGGCCACTGAGCGTTTGCCGCGGTTGGCTGACAGGTAATACCCGGCTTCGCTGGTATCGTCTCCAGCTGAATCTCTGAGGTAAGGCGGCCCCCACCCCCGGGTATCGTCGCCAAGACCCGGGCGTTCGATTTTGACGACATCGGCACCAAGGTCAGCGAGCAACTGGGTGCAGGATGGACCTGCTAGAACCCGGCTGAGATCCAGAATCCGGAACCTGGATAGCGCCCCCGGCACGCGTGGGTCAGCCAGAGAAGGCCTGGATTCCGGTCTGTGCCCGGCCAAGAACCAACGCATGAACGTCGTGCGTGCCTTCGTAGGTATTCACAGACTCAAGGTTCATCATGTGCCGGATCACATGGTATTCATCGGACACACCGTTGGCACCATGCATATCTCTGGCGGTCCGCGCGATTTCCAACGCCTTCCCGCAATTATTTCGTTTGAGCAACGAGATCGCCTCGGGCACCAACCTGCCCTGATCAATCAGGCGGCCCAGGCGCAGCGCGCCCTGAAGCCCAAGAGTAATCTCAGTCTGCATGTCGGCCAGTTTTCTCTGTATCAACTGGTTGGCTGCGAGCGGGCGCCCGAACTGATCGCGATCGAGCACATAGCGACGGGCCGCGTGCCAGCAGAACTCCGCCGCACCCATGGCACCCCATGAAATTCCGTAACGGGCCCGGTTCAGACACCCAAATGGCCCCCGCAGCCCAGCTATGCCCGGCAGCAGGTTCTCCTCAGGCACGGGCACGTTGTCCATGGCAATCTCACCGGTTGCCGAAGCCCGCAGGGAGAACTTACCTTCGATCGTGGAAGTCGAAAGCCCCTCCATACCGCGCTCCAGGATAAAACCCCGGATCGCATTGTCATCGTCCTTGGCCCAGATAACGAAAACGTCAGCAATAGGCGCGTTGGTGATCCATAACTTAGTACCACTGACCCGATAGCCCCCATCAACAGCACGGGCGCGAGTCTTCATTCCACCGGGATCTGACCCATGGTCAGGCTCCGTCAGACCGAAACAGCCTACCCAGCGGCCTGATGCAAGGGCGGGCAGGTACTTTTCCCTCTGATCATCTGTCCCGTAAGCATCGATGGGGTACATCACAAGGCTTGACTGGACACTCATCATGGATCGATACGCCGAATCAACCCGCTCGACCTCCCTGGCAATGAGTCCGTAGCACACGTAACTCAAGCCGGGGCAATCGTGCCCCTTAATAGTGGAGCCGAGCATCCCCATCTCGCCCATCTCAGTAAAGATATCTCGATCCACCGTCTCAAGCCGATTCGCCTTGAGAATACGGGGCTGTAATTGTTCCTGGCAGTAACGGGCAACGCTTTCGCGTATCATCTGCTCCTCGCTGTCTAGCTCATCGCCAATACACAGTGGATCGGACCAATCAAACTGGTCAGCGACAGCACTCGTCATCTCTTTTTGTTGTGCTTCACGCATGTCTACCCGAAAATCCTCTCCCGGATGTTGAATTGAAAGTCGAAAATCCCGTATCGACAACTGCATTAGTATAATGCGTTACTCAAAGTGCCAGTAGATAATCGTCGCTGGCGATCCGACCCGCAGCAACCTAAATAACCTTGCAGATGCTCATCGAACAATTCTGGCCGCTGATGCAGGTGATCCTCGTCGATCTGGTTCTTGCCGGAGACAACGCAATCGTCGTTGCACTGGTAGCCACCAGCGTACCACTTTCTATACGGCGACGTGTCATCTGGATTGGAATCGCAGGTGCCGCCTTGATGCGAATCGGGTTTGCGCTTGTGACCGTTCAATTACTCCAGATAATTGGCCTGCTGCTTGCCGGAGGACTGTTGCTGCTGTGGGTGTGCTGGAAACTCTGGCGTGAACTTGCTCAACTTAAACAAGCAAAGGATCAAGGAAACGGGCACTCGGAGTCATCTGCTAAATCAAAATCCACCGCCAGTGCTATCTGCCAGATCATCCTGGCGGATGTATCGATGTCGCTGGATAACGTGCTGGCTGTAGCAGGGGTTGCTCGAGACGACTCACTCATCCTGATCATCGGTCTGGCTCTGTCTGTCGCCCTGATGGCTTTTGCGGCAACACTCGTGGCCCGCCTACTGGAAAAGCACCGGTGGATTGCTTATGCCGGGCTTGCGATAATACTCTACGTCGCGTTATCGATGATATGGAGTGGAACACTTGAGGTCCTGCAAATCGTTACAAGGTAGATCCGTGGCCTGGAGCAATCTAGCTGGCCCGCTGTTCAGAGAACTTATGTGCGCCAGGAGGCTCGCGGGGGCCTTGCTCGTAGCACTGCTAGCCGCATCCATACCGGCCAAAGGTGATGACCTAGCTGCCGCAGTCAAGGCCTACGACAACAAGGATTACCAGAGCGCACTCAGTATCTGGCGGGGCTATGCCCAAGAGGGTCACGCAGAGGCACAGTATGCCCTGGGCGTTGCGTACTACAAGGGTGAGGGTGTCAAACAGAGTCTCGACCAGGCTATTGCCTGGTTTCGCAAAGCGGCTGACAACGGCCATCAAATTGCGATGTTCAATCTGGGCGCAGCGTACTGGGAGGGACGAGGCGTCCGGCAAAATTATGCCCAGGCGGCTGAATGGTGGCGGCGATCAGCCGACAAAGGTGAGGCAGTTGCGCAATACAACCTCGCTTTGTGCTATCTCTCCGGAAAAGGTGTCGAATCTGATTTGCACAAGGCCAGTCATTGGATTGCACTGGCAGTCGCACAGAACCATCCTGACGCTGAACAGGTCCGCTTGATCATTAATAAGGAGATGGGTCAGAGCGGGGCCGAGGCCGATCAGAGTTCTCGCGAGAATTCCACTGACAGCAGCAAGACACAACCCCAAGCTTCGCTAACTGCCCAGGTGGATACCACAGACTATGTTGACACGAATTACACATCAGCTTCAGCCGGTGCCGGGGGTGCGGTAGCTCGACTTGGCGGCCAGGGCTCGTCGGCTGTCAGCAGGCTGACCAGCGGCACGCCCGTCAGGATCGTGAAAACATCCGGCAAGTGGTCCGAGGTGCAGGTGCCCGGCGGCGTCAACGTGTGGGTCTATGGCCGTTATGTTTCGGAACTGGGCACCAGTGCCCGCATTACCGGCGACGGTGTTCGTGCTCGATCACGCCCTTCAGCGACAGCCAACTCGATTGTCGTTGGCCGATATGCCAAAGGTGAAAGCGTCAGGATTACGGCCGTTTCCGGTGACTGGAAAAAGGTATCAGCACCCAGAGCAACCAGGATCTGGATACTGTCTCGCGAGTTGGACATCCACCCTGGTGTCACCCAGAAGTGGCTCAACCGCTGGCAGGCCGCCTCGCGGCAAGAACCCACCTCAGAGCCACAAACCCCTGCCGGTGCCGCATCCGACACTGCGCCCAGCCGATCATCTGAGAAGGAATCCCCTGCTTTGTTCCGTGCGGCTGTGGTCGCCGAACCAAATGCGAAGATCCACGGCCGGCCTGACCCTAGCGGGGCAGTCATCGCGTTGATGGATATGAATACACCGATCAAGATCATCGGCAGCAAGGGTCAGTGGAGCATGGTTCAGATACCAGCCGGGCTGGATGTCTGGGTGTGGGGTAAATTTGTTGATGAGCGGGGTGATGAAGCCTCGATCAATCGCGATCGAGTCCGAATCCGATCGCTGCCATCCACCACGAAGGAATCCGATGTACTGGGTGTTCTTGACAGCGGTGCAATCGTACTCGTGGTCAGTCGAAAGGGTGATTGGACGCGCCTGCGTGTCATGAATTCGGTTTCCGGATGGATTCGGAGCACCCACTTGCGCACTCTGAATGCCGTCACTGACGAGTGGCAGGCCCGCTGGACGGCGGCCCGAGCGCTTGCGGCCCGCTAGCCGCCACCCTGGCTCTTGCCTTTCAATCCCGATTTCTGAATTGCCCCAGCGTCTAAACGACCTGATACCGTCTCGAGATCAGACCGAGTGAGCTGGATCTTCAGGCAGGTGTGGAGTACGTTGCTGTGGGGGACACTCGTTCACACAGCTGTTGCTGTGGATATGATCGACACCAGCATTGTCCAGAAGAGCCTGCAAAGCGGGAATACCAGCACGGCTCTTCAACAGGTCGATGCCCTTCTCGAGGTCCGGCCCGACAGCCCCGAGCTGCTGTTTGTGAAGGCTCGAGTCCTCGTTGCGAGCGGAGCTGAAGATGCTGCGATCGGCCTTTATGAGCAACTGATCGTAGATCATCCCGGCATGCCGGAACCCTACAACAACCTCAGTGTGCTCTATGCTGCCCGAGGAGACACTGCCCGAGCTGCTGAACTGCTTCAACGAGCTCTCGAGATCCATCCTGTGTATTCCACGATCTACAGGAATCTCAGCCAGGTATACGCAGATCGCGCTATTGCTGCATACCGCAAGGCCCTGCGGAGCGACAGCTCGGAGCCTGCGACACCGCGGGCGCCACTGGAGCTGTCACCCATCAGGTCGCTGACCCATCCTGGGGGCCGCAACCCGTAACCGCATCGACTCTGCGTGCAATCCCAATCATTTCAATGAGCTGTCGTTCTAAGTTTAGAGCTTCTCGAGTAGCCATACTGCTACTGGTCGGACTCGCGTTGCCAGCGACGCTGGCTGCTGGCACAAAGCTTTACGAAAACCAACTTTTAGGCGCCGTCGACAGTCTGCTCGTGGGTGATCACCGGCAAGCTCTGGCACAGATCCAGCAGCTCCTTGTATTAAACCCGGACTCGCGCCTGGGGTACCTCGTTCATGCCGACCTGCTTGCGGCCCAGGCTGGTCTTGAAAAACCGATTGATGCCTTGGCAGGCAGGAATGACCAGGGATTGCTGCAAAGTCTTCGCAAACAGCTGCTGGCTCGCTGGCGGTTTGCGACGGACCTCAAGGCTGAGCGGGCAGGCCGTATACCCGCCCGCCTCGCCCTTCATAGCCAATCAGAGCCCGACCTCATCTACGTCGACTTGCCGGCTTCACGCCTTTATCTGTTCTCTTATCGAGATGGCACCCTCGAGGCCACAGCAAATTATTACGTATCGATCGGTCGTAATGGCACCGGAAAACAACGCAAAGGCGATCGTAAAACGCCAGTCGGTATTTACCACATCACGTCCTATATCCCGGGCAAGAATCTGCATCAACGGTACGGATCCGGTGCCCTGCCGATCAGCTATCCGAATCCGCTGGATCGACTAAAGCAACGCACAGGTCATGGCATCTGGCTGCACGGTACCGAACCAGGCTGGGTAAATCGCTCCCCCCGTGCTACTGATGGCTGTGTCAGCCTGTCAAACTCAGATTTTGAACAGCTGTACCAGGCACTTGGCAACCCATTTGCTACACCGGTCATCATCGACGATCAACCAGAGTGGGTCACAGCAACTGCTGAGAACGAGCGGAACCCGGAGTTCCCTGGAATCCTCGACAGATGGTATGGCACCTGGCAGCGAAGAGCCCCAACCTCCCTTCTTGAGTTCTACACTGATCCCGAACAGAGCGTTCTATTTGACACTACCGCTACCGATAGAAACACCCGACTCGTCGACACTGCGCTTTATTCTTATCCGGGCGAGATTGGTCACATGCTGGCCATTCTCCGATTCAGCAAAGGCAATGATCAGACGCGAACAGTGCATCAGTACTGGAAACGGCAATCCGACAAGGACTGGAAGATCATCAGCGAGACTCAGTTGGATCCAGAGTAGAAGCTTGGAAGCTGCTCAATAACCCCGCTCAAAGTCGACCACATACCGCAGTGGATGGCCGGCACGGTGTCGTTCGATATTCTCAGCTACGAACTCCACTGCCGTTGGGGGATTAGTCAGACTCGCAATGTGCGGAGTAAGTGCCACCGTCGGGTGACGCCAAAACCGGTGTTCAGACGGTAGCGGCTCGTCGTCGAACACATCCAATGCAGCGCCCGCAATCTGACCACTATCCAGAGCCTCGATTAAGTCGGGCTGGTTCACCAACTCTCCTCGACCGGCATTGATCAGAAACGCTCCTCGAGGCAACTGCCTCAGGACATCACGATCGATGAGCTTCCGTGTATCCCGACTCAGTGGCAGCAGGATGACTAGGATCCGGGTCTGCGCCAGAAACTGACCCAGTTCCTCGGTGCCGACGAAGCTTTGCAGGCCGGGAATCGTTTTACGCGTCCGGCTCCAGCCAAGCAATCGGTAGTTCATGCAGGCCAGGACTCTGGCCGAGGCGACACCCATCACCCCCAGTCCCATAATACCAACGGTGGTGTCATGGGCTGGGATCTGGTCGAGAACTTGCCAGACGCCTTGCCGTTGAAAATGTTGATACTGATCCATTCGCCGGTGGTACCTGAGGACGTTAAAGACCACGTACTCGGCCATCCCAGCAGTCAACTCCGGTTCGACCATTCGGACTACAGGAATTCCAGCTGGTAACGTCGGACAGGCAAGCAGGTGATCAAACCCGGCACCGACTGAAAAAATGACTTCGAGGCTCTCGAGGCCTTCGAACAGAGTGGCCGATGGTTTCCACAATAATGCGTACCGGATCTCATTTGGGTCTTCGATATCCGGCCATATTCTGATGGGTATGTCCGGTAAAGCATCTGCGAGCGCCGCGGTCCATGCCGCAACCCGATGCTCGTCGATCTTGAGTAGCAGCGCACCAGCCCCACTCATGTCGCCCGACCCATCCTTATCGTTTGGCTTGGTTCGATTTCACCGATGCAATTTTGGTCACTCATGCAGACTCCAATTCAGCCACCTTCTCCAGCCGGGCCTGACTCGGCACAACACCTTCCCCACTCGTATCTACCGCCACAGCCCGGGCACTTTATCCCGTAGAATGTAACCGAATCAACTGTGCTCAAGGCGCTCACTATGTCTTCGACCGCGGAACTTGCTCAGCGACTGATTCGGAAACCATCGATCACGCCCAACGATGCCGGATGTCAGGACATCCTGGCGCGGGCGCTCAAACCCTCAGGCTTTACCAGCGAGTTTCTTCCCTTTGGCGAGGTCCAAAATCTCTGGTTACGTCGGGGATCGAGCCCCCCTCTGATGGTCTTTGCCGGCCATACCGATGTCGTGCCGACCGGCCCGCTCGATGAGTGGAGGCATCCCCCATTTGAAGGCAAAGTGGTCGACGGCGTACTGCACGGACGGGGAGCGGCGGACATGAAAGGGAGCCTTGCGGCAATGGTCACGGCCTGCTGCCAGTTCGTCAAGAATCATCCTGACCACGATGGGTCGATCGCCCTGCTGCTCACCAGCGACGAAGAGGGTCCCGCCGTAGATGGTACCGTACGGGTCGTTCAGACCCTGAAGGAACGAGGCGAGAAGATCGACTGGTGCCTGGTCGGCGAACCAACCAGTTCCGACAACGTTGGCGACGTAATCAAGAACGGCCGACGGGGTTCCCTGAGCGGCACCCTGACAGTGACCGGTATTCAGGGTCACGTCGCGTACCCCCATCTAGCAGACAATCCGATTCACCGGATAGCAGCAATTGTCGATCAATTGGCAAAGCACGTCTGGGACCAGGGCAATGCTCACTTCCCCCCGACGACGTTCCAGGTTTCAAATCTCAACAGCGGTACTGGGGCCACCAACGTTGTTCCCGGTCAAGCTCGTCTGGATTTCAACTTTCGCTATGCCCCGGAATCAACCGTCGAGTCGCTAAAAGAGTTGGTTAAAGCAACCTGTCGCAAGCACACAGAGGTTTTCGATATTGACTGGTCAAGGCCAAACCTGCCCTTTCTGACCGACCCGGGCGACCTGCTCGACGCGGTGACTAATGCTATCCAAGACGTCACCAGACAGCGCGCCCGACTCTCGACGGATGGCGGCACGTCGGATGGCCGTTTCCTTGCACCGAGCGGGGCACAGGTGGTTGAGTTGGGTCCGGTAAACCGAACGATCCATCAAGTCAATGAACGGGTCCTGGTATCAGACCTCGAGACACTGGCATCAATCTATCAAAAAGTGTTGGAAAATCTGCTGCTTCCAGCGTAACCGGCCATAGCCGGTACAAGGTCGTTCAAATCTTACAGGATTGTAATCTGATGGCCAGTTCCTGGTAACACTGCAGGCGCTACCTTGTCTGGTGTTTGAAATTCATCCCTTAGACACGGAGCACGACGCATGAAAAACAAACCCAAGCGCATCGTCCTGGTAGCCCTGCTGTTCCTCGGCCCCATTCTCGTTGTCGACACCAGCATCGCCAGCAGTGGTGTATCTCTCAACTCAATGGCTACCGACAGTCACAGTGTGGTCCGGCCCGACAGTTTTGCGGACCTAGTCGACGCTGTCGGACCTGCTGTGGTTAGCATCACGACTCGAAATTCCAGCGCATCCAAAAAATCCCCCGATGGTATTCGACCGTCAATGCCAGGAGATAGACGACCTGTACCAGGTTTTCAAAGGAATCCGGAGTTCGAGCAGTTTCTCCACCGCTTCTTTGGCCCTGGCCACACCGCGCCCACTCCTGGTCCCCGCCAAGGCCGCGCACAGGGGTCCGGGTTCATCATCGATCCCAGCGGCCTTGTGGTTACCAATCATCATGTGGTGGCTAGGGCCGATGAGATTGAAGTGGTATTGGCAGATGGTCGGACTCTGCCGGCCAGGATCCAGGGTCATGACCCAAAAACCGATATTGCTTTGCTGCAGATCGACTCTGACGAGAAGTTTCCATTCGTCAGGTTTGGGGATTCGACCAAAGCCCGGGTGGGTGACTGGGTGATTGCAATTGGCAACCCTTTTGGCCTCGGTGGCACCGCCACAACCGGAATAATTTCTGCCCGGGGCCGGGACATCAACGCTGGCCCATACGACGACTATATCCAGATCGATGCGCCGATCAACCGCGGCAATTCGGGTGGCCCACTGTTCGACACGTCGGGCCTGGTGATCGGTGTCAACACGGCAATCTATTCTCCGAGTGGCGGTAACGTCGGCATTGGTTTTGCCGTTCCTGCCGAACAGGCTGAGAAAATCATCGCCCAGCTCCGGGATAGAGGCGTGGTCCTGCGGGCCTGGCTTGGGGTGCACATTCAGCGGGTCACGCCAGACCTCGCAGAGAGTTTCGGACTCGATAAATCCCGCGGTGCACTGGTATCCAAGGTTGAACCTGATAGCCCGGCAGAGAATGCCGGTATTGTTCCGGGCGATATCATCCTGGGATTCGACGGTAATACCGTAGACCGCATGAAACGCCTACCTCGACTGGTTGCAAGCGCGACAATTGGCGACAAGGTTGGGATCAGCATATGGCGTGATGGGCGCGAGATTACCCTGTATCCGGTCATGCAGCCGACTGGGAACACCTCCCAGATCGCAGCGTACTCGTCTCAACGCGACCACGGGCCGCTCAATCTCGGGTTGCTACTGTCAGCCCTAGATCACGATACCCGGCAACGGTATGGCATCGGTGCAGACGCTGCCGGAATTCTGGTTGAACAGGTGAAGCCCGGCAGCCCAGCTGCAGATAAGGGTCTGAAAAGAGGTGATCTGATCGTTCAGGTAGAGCGACGACCAGTCGATACACCTGCCAGGATGACAGAACTAGTCCATACCGCCTACCAAAACAACCAAAAAGTAGTTCTCCTCCTGATACAGCGAAAAGACCAACAGCACTTCGTGACTTTGCGACTGGCCTGAGCTAGTTCTCTGCTGATCATGCGGCCAGGACTGATGTCCTGGCCGCTGTTTCTTCTCGGCTAGAATCTATCCCAATCCTCAGCAGACTCGACGTCACCTGAATGATGCGAATCCTCCTGGTAGAAGATGACCGTGATACTGCCCGGCATGTCGGAAACGGTCTTATGGAAGCTGGCCACATTGTGGACCACGCTGACAACGGTGATGTTGGGCTAGCACTCGCTCAGACGGAGCCATATGACGTGCTCATAATTGATCGAATGTTGCCAGGCTGCGACGGTACTGCGATCGTAGAGCGCCTCCGCCAGTCCGAGAACTTCACACCGATACTCATACTGAGCGCTCTTGGAGACGTTGCTGACAGAGTTTCTGGACTCAGGGCCGGTGGTGATGACTACCTGCCCAAACCCTTTGCCTTTGAAGAACTCCTGGCCCGGCTCGATGCCCTGGTAAGGCGTGGCGATCGCTCACACACGGAAACCCAGCTGCAAGTCGCTGATCTGGAAATGGATGTGCTGGCCCGGCAGGTCAAGCGAGCGGGCAAAATCATCGCGCTACAACCCCGCGAGTTCCGGCTACTCGAGTACCTGATCCGTCACAGTGGCCAGGTGGTCACGCGCACCATGCTGCTTGAAAACGTCTGGGACTATCACTTCGATCCCCAGACCAATGTGATCGACGTTCATATCAGCCGGCTTCGGTCGAAGATCGATCGTGGTTTTTCCCATACGCTGTTGAACACTGTTCGCGGTTCGGGCTACATACTTCGTGAACCGGAATAGTTTTCTTCGCAGTTCAACATTCCGCCTGGCGTTGCTTTACGTAGCGCTTTTCTCAGCTTCTGTTTTACTGCTCTTTGCGTTCATTTACTGGTCTACCGCCCGTTACACAGCTGAACAAACGGATGGCGCCATCATCGCCGAGATTCGGACCCTGGCGGAACGTTACGAGACGCGCGGTCTACCCGGGCTTCGGAGATTGATTTCGGATCGGGTCGAACGTCAAAGACCGACTGGAAAATCCATCTATCTTCTCTCCGACACCCGGCAGAGGACCATTGTAGGCAACATCGACCGCTGGCCACAGGTAGACGAAGTGGATGGCTGGCTGAACTTCGAGCTTGAAACAGGCGGCACCCGTAGGGGTGTCCATCCAGCCCGTGCCCGTCAGTTTCAGCTCGTTGGCGGATACCGGCTTCTGGTCGGACAGGATGTCAACGAACTCAAAAGAGTGCGCCTGCGGATCATCAGTTCGCTCGGCTGGGGCCTATTGTTGACCCTGGCTCTTGGGTTGCTCGGGGGGATGGTGATGAGCCGTCGAATGTTACACAGGCTGGAATCGATCAATGACACCAGCCAGAAGATAATGGACGGCGATCTTGGCCGGCGAGTTCCCAGTCGCGGCAGCGGAGATGAATTTGACCAGTTGGCTGACAACCTGAACCGGATGCTGGATCAGACCGAATCACTCATGGAGGGAATTCGGCGCGTTTCAGACAACATTGCTCATGACCTCAAGACCCCTCTCTCGCGTCTTCGCCAGAGACTCGAGGCCCTGTCGAGGCATTATTCAGATGATTCAATCCCGAAAGCCGATCTTGAGGCTGCCCTGCAAGAAACCGACCATCTGCTGGACACATTCAATGCGTTACTGAAGATCGCCCGAATCGAATCCGGTCCACTACGCTCCGACATGCAAACGGTGAATCTGAGCACCCTCGCTGCGGATGTCGTCGAACTGTACGAGCCCTTGGCAGAAGACAAGCGACAGCGTCTGACCTTCCAATCCCAAAGCGATCCTACAGTCAGTGGCGACCGCGATATGCTGTTTCAGGCATTTGCGAACCTGATAGACAATGCCATCAAGTACACACCGGTCGGTGGGATCATTTCTGTCCACTGCACCAGTCACGACATCAGTACAGAGTTTGCAGTCACCGACAGCGGACCTGGAATCCCAGCTGAAAAGCGTGAGAAAGTCTTCCAGCGGTTCTACCGCCTGGATGAGAGCCGCTCAACAACGGGCAACGGCCTGGGCCTCAGCCTGGTCCAGGCCGTTGCCAGCCTGCACGGCGCTACCGTCAGCCTGACAGACGCAGAGCCCGGTCTGACGGTTCGTTTTATCCTGCCACACCCGAAGGATGGCGCCTTACCCAAGCCTGTTCAGTCCGGCCCCAACGCTTCTCCATAGGCTTCTTTGAGAGTCGCATCGGTCTGTCCAAACAACACCTGTCGCGAATCATCGGAGTCGATGGTACCTGTCTCCATCTGTACAGCCTGCTGGTGAGCGATTCTTACCGCCGGACGCAGAAGGATCCCTTCATACCAACGTTTGACTTGGGGAAACCTGTCAATGTCGGTCTTGTGCCATTCATATCGACTGACCCATGGGTGTGCCGCCATGTCGGCGATAGAATATTCTTCTGCGATGAATTCACGGCCTTGCAGGCGCCGGTCCAGTACCGCATAGAGTCTCAATGTCTCATTGGTGTAACGTCTGACTGCATAGGGTACTTCTTCTGGTGCGTAGCGATTGAAATGATGGTTCTGGCCCAGCATTGGTCCGAGTCCGCCCATCTGCCACATCAACCACTCGATGGCCTGCACTCGCAGACGGCTGTCCTTCGGTAAATACCGACCGGTTTTCTCGGCCAGGTACATCAGTATCGCACCGGACTCAAAAACTGTCAGCGGCTCACCGCCACCACACGGTGTGTGGTCAATGATCGCTGGGATTCGATTATTAGGGGCTATTTGGAGAAACTCAGGGCTGAACTGAGCACCCTTTTGGATGTTGATCGGAACCACTCGATACTCAAGACCGGCCTCCTCCAGGAAGACAGAAATTTTCAGACCATTGGGGGTCGGCCAGAAATAGAGTTCAATCATGTATCATCCTCAGGCGCCAAGTTTCGGGTTGTCAAGCCAACGTGGGCGCCGTACTCTGGCACACAATCGAGTCACCTGTCATGCTTTACTCCTGGAAACCTGTCGACTCCGACGTTGCCCGAACATCCATGACAGTTTCACGACATCGTCCCCTCTAGTGACTGTGGATGGGGCCGGTTCACTCCGCTATACTGCGCCGTTTGAAATACCGAGCGCCAGGGGGCGTACGCTGACGAGTGCCTAAAGAAGAACACATTGAAATGGAAGGCACGGTGCTGGAAACCCTGCCCAACACACAGTTTCGAGTTGAACTCGATAATGGACATGTTGTCCACGCTCATATCTCCGGAAAGATGCGTAAACACTACATTAGAATTCTGCGCGGGGATCGGGTCACCGTCCAGCTCACACCCTATGATCTTTCCAAGGGGCGTATCACCTACCGGGCACGCTGAACCTGACTAGCACATGTCAAAGATACCCCACAGCCGGGTAGCCGACAGCATTCCTCTGTAACCGGACCTGGCTCGAGCATGATCAATCTACCGTGGTGGGGCTCTGTTCTGATCGTATTATCGGCAACACATCTGACCATTGTTTCTGTGACGGTCTACCTGCATCGCCATCAGGCCCACCGCGCACTCACACTAAATCCTGCCGTCGGTCACTTCTCTCGCGCTTGGCTCTGGCTGACGACCGGCATCGTCACCCGGGAATGGGTGGCCGTGCATCGAAAACACCACGCCAAGGTTGAAACCAGTGAAGATCCGCACAGCCCACAGATTCTGGGAATTCACCAGGTGCTCTGGCTCGGCCTATTGCTCTACCGAAAAGAAGCAGCAAACAAACAGACACTTTCACAGTACGGCTCCGGCACGCCCGCTGACTGGGTCGAAGAGAATCTGTATTCGCGCTTTCCAAATCTTGGCATAGCCGGATTGCTCGCCATACAGATCGCCCTGTTTGGACCCCTCTCCGGCATCCTGATGTGGCTGGTACAGATGATCTGGATTCCCTTCTGGGCTGCCGGCGTAATCAATGGGATCGGACACTTCTGGGGCTATCGAAATTATGAAGTTGAGGATGCGAGCCGCAACATTGTGCCCTGGGGAATTCTGATCGGTGGTGAAGAACTGCATAACAACCATCACGCCTTCGCATCTTCGGCGCGGTTTTCTACTCGGCCCTGGGAGTTAGATCTTGGCTGGCTCTACATTCGCACACTGGTAAAACTGAAACTAGCCGAAGTCTTCAAACTGCCGCCCGTGACCGTCATTCGACCCGGGAGTTCCCACTGTGATCTTGAAACAGTACGAGCGGTAATCAACAATCGTTTCGAGATCATGGCCCAATATGCGCGCGATGTACTGTCTACTGTTTGCCGAGAAGAAGCCGGTGCCCTGGTAAGGGCCAGCCGGGCCAATCGAAAACTGATCCGTCGCGCCTCCCGACTGATTAGACGGGAACAGCTAGGACTGAGCCCACGAGCCGAGGAACACCTGTGCAGGGCGCTGGCCCTGTCGCCGCGGGTGCAGGCAGTTTACCAGGCTAAGCTAAGACTCCAGGAGATATGGCAACGGTCTTCCACCACCAGTGAGATGCTCGTTCACCAGCTGGAGAACTGGTGTCACGCAGCTGAAGTGTCGGGGATCGAGTCGCTCGAGACTTTCTCCAGCAAGCTCAAAGGCTACCGACTGTTGGCGGAAGACTGCCCCTACCCAGCAAAAACCCCTGCCTGAGCAGGGGTCTTCTTTAGCGACAGCACCGGTTCTCTCAAAACAGAATCTGCTGCTACTTGATCTTCGCTTCCTTGTAAACCACATGTTTCCGGACCACTGGGTCGTACTTTTTGATTTCGATCTTGTCCGGGGTGGTTCGCTTGTTCTTAGTTGTGGTGTAGAAATGCCCTGTTCCAGCAGAGGACACGAGTCTGATCTTGTCGCGCATTGAATATTCTCCGTTGACTCTCAGACCTTCTCGCCACGGGCTCGAAGATCTTTCAGAACTGTATCGATTCCCTTCTTGTCGATAATGCGTAGACCCTTATGAGATATACGCAGACGGACCCAACGGTTTTCGCTCTCTACCCAGAACCGCCGGTCATGGATATTCGGCCTGAAGACGCGTTTTGTCCGGTTGTTGGCGTGTGACACGTTGTTACCGGTAACTGACCTCTTTCCGGTAATCTGGCAGACTCTGGCCATCTGACTGCTGCTCTCAGTTGGTTCATGGAAGGGTGCGTTTTATACCAGAAACGGGGAATTATTGAAAGGCAAGGCTAGTTCCCGATCATCCGCCTGAAACAATGTATTTGCCGATCTGTGCGGTTCTGTACAGAACCGGGCTCGAGTTTCCCACAGGATCGCTAACCGTTAGACTTCCAGACATGGGTAAACTGAATGGCAGGCGTGTTCTGGTCGGCATTACTGGCGGTATAGCGGCTTACAAAAGCGTTGAACTGACCCGGCGCCTGCGAGAGCACGGTGCTGAAGTACGGGTTGTCCTGACGCCGGCCGCCAAAGAATTCATCACCCCCCTGACATTACAGGCAACCAGCGGCAACCCTGTGCACGAATCTCTTCTGGATTCGGACGCCGAAGCCGGGATGGGCCATATTGAACTGGCGAGATGGCCCGACCAGGTGATCATTGCCCCTGCCAGTGCTGACTTCATCGCGCGACTGGCTGCAGGTCTGGCTGACACGCTGCTCAGCACCATCTGCCTGGCAACAGAAGCCCCGGTCGCTATAGCACCGGCAATGAACCGGGCCATGTGGGACAAAGCCGTTACAAGGCGAAATGTTGCGACACTCGAGTCCTGGGGTGCACACATTCTCGGTCCTGATTCCGGTGAACAGGCGTGCGGTGAGACCGGACCAGGCCGTATGCTTGAACCAGGCGAAATCGCCTCTATTCTCGCTCGATCCGAACCAACTGGCGTGCTCCAGGACCTGCAGGTTCTGGTCACGGCTGGGCCGACTTGGGAAGCACTGGACCCGGTCCGGGCATTGACCAACCATAGCTCCGGCAAGATGGGTTACGCAGTTGCCAGCGCCGCAGTGTCCGCCGGGGCCACGGTATCACTTGTCAGCGGTCCGACAGCCCTTGAGCCTCCTGCAATGGTAAGCACGCGACAAGTTGTCTCGGCAGAAGAAATGCTGAGTGCAGTCGAGGCTGATATCGATTCGGCTGACATCCTGATCAGCGTCGCTGCAGTAGCCGATTACCGGCCCGCCGAAATACAACCGGGAAAGATAAAGAAGGACGCTAGCGACCTCACCTTAGAACTGGTTCGCAACCCGGATATTCTAGCGGCGGTCGCCGCCCGGCCTTCGCCACCCTTCACCGTGGGATTCGCAGCCGAAACCGAGCGCCCTGCAGAACAGGCCCGAGAAAAGCTTATTCGGAAAAAGGTCGATCTGATGGTCGCTAATCTGGTCGGGGGGGAGGATGACCCATTTGGTAGCGATCAGAACTCCCTGGTTCTGGTTGACAACGACGGGGAAACCGCTCTGGGCCGGGATACCAAGGTCCGTCTCGCCAAAACGCTGATCGAAGAGGTCGCGGCCCGCTACCATGCAAAGAATCCAGCTGCGAATCCTTGACCCACGGCTGCAGGGTGATTTTGCCCTGCCCGATTACGCAACAGTGGGGTCCGCCGGACTCGACCTGCGGGCCTGCCCAGACCAGGACCTGGTCGTTGGGCCTGGACAGTGTGAACTGATTCCAACAGGGCTGGCCATTCACATTGCTGACCCGTCAATCACCGCGGTGATACTGCCGCGCTCTGGACTGGGCCACAAACACGGTATCGTACTCGGCAATCTGGTGGGTCTGATCGACAGCGATTATCAGGGTCAAGTGATGGTGTCCTGCTGGAACCGAAGCGCAACGTCATTCACGATAAAGCCCGGTGATCGCATTGCCCAGATGGTCTTCCTGCCAGTGATTCAGGTCCAGTTCGAGCCGGTCGAGACATTCGACGAAAGCGATCGCCACACTGGTGGATTTGGGCATACCGGAAGGTCCTGAATACAAAAACTGACGGCCAGCCGGTAATCAACAGACGGATCGCCATGACTATCCTGCTGGCATCGAGGGGCATGGCGATTTCTCGTTTCCCGTGCCTCTGTGCTTTCTGTGTTCGGATGAAACAAGCTAAAGGGCGGCTGCAGCACCGTCACAGCGCGGGTCACTTGCCCCTTCGATCAGACCGTCAGGACAGACCACTACAGCACCGGCGTGACCCATGATGCCATCATAGGCACCAACGATCTCCAGATCATGGCCGGCGCTTTTCAGCCTATCGTAGAGCTCAGGATCGAAACGGTTTTCGATCCTGACATTCGATACTTCACTACCCCAGGTCCGGCCCAGCAGCCAGCGCGGTGCACTCACGGCCTGTTTCAGTTCCTGCCCGTGCCGGGCATAACGGGAAAATATCATCGCCTGGGTCTGTGGTTGCCCTTCTCCGCCCATTGTTCCGTAAGCCATCACACGCCCATCGGACAAGTGTGCCAGAGCGGGTTGAATGGTGTGGAACGGCCGCCTGAACGGTTTCAGACAGTTATGATGTTCCGGATCCAACGAGAAACTGGAACCCCTGTTTTGCCAGGTTATGCCTGATTGAGGTAAGACCACCCCGGCGCCAAATTCCCAGTAAAGGCTCTGGATAAAACTCACCATCCGTCCACTGCTGTCGGCCGCTCCCAGCCAGACCGTATCTCCGGCACTCTGCTCTCTGGGCCAAGGAGCAGCCTTTTGCCAGTTCACCTGCCCGGCCATTTCCTGCAACACCGCTTCCCGCAGGAAATCCGCTGGATTCACAGACATATAGCTTGGATCCGTGACGTAACGGTCCCGAACACCGAAGGCCTGCTTGGTGGACTCGATCAACCCGTGCACAAACTCGAAAGTTTCCGCCTTTTGCACACCCATTCGATCAAATATACCGAGCAATAACAGTGAGGCGAGCCCCTGGGTTGGTGGCGGCATATTGAACAACCTGTCCCCCTTTAGCGTTAAACTGAGTGGTGCAACCTGCAGGGGCCGATGGCGCTGTAAATCAGCGACTGTCAACGGGCTACCCACTGCCTTCAGATCTTGTGCAATCTCGCAGGACAACCGGCCCCGATAAAAGTCATCCAGACCATTACGCGCCAGTTTCTCCAGCGTAGCAGCCAGGGCGGGTTGCCTGAATCGTTCTCCTCGGCTCGGCGGCCTGCCCTCGGGCAGATTCACTGAAGCAAACCCGGCCAAGGGTTTAAGCTCGGCCAGCTTTTCGCGAGTGTTATCAGCTTGTGTCTGGCTGACTGGAAAACCTTTCTGAGCGTAATGTACGGCATCCTCAAAAAGACGACCAAGAGGAAACTTTCCACCCCAGTGTTGCCGACTATACTGAATAGCAGCCTGCCAGCCGGACACTGCACCGGCGACTGTCAGGGCGGCCATTGGGCCGCGTGCCGGTACAGCATCGTATCCTGCAGCGTGGTAGAAGGCAGAATCTGCACAACCTGCAGCACCGCCACAGGCATCAATTCCAACGGGCTCGCATCCGGGCTCGTGAATCAACCAGAAATTATCTCCGCCCAGCCCGTTCATGTGAGGATAAACCACCGCTATCGTGGCTGCCGAAGCAAGCATCGCTTCAATTGCGTCGCCGCCCTCTTGCAGGACGCGTAGCCCAGCCCGAGCAGCAAGATGATGTGGGGCAACAACCATCCCCTCAAAACCAAGGCTGGTGAATGTCATCGGACTGTATCCATCGATCCCAGTTCTAGCACGGTCTTGGCCTTAGGCTTTCCCCCAAAGATACCGGGGAAATGCCGGCTAATCGCCCCGAGCGGATCGCTGGTGAAGCCGGAGAGGTTCCGGAAACGGACGGGCGACTTAACAGATTTGCCGAAAAATGATATAATTTTGTGTTTCCTTTGGGGAAATACAGCGTCAAACAACCGCTCTCAGGTCACTGCCAACAAAGTTGCCGAGCGCATTTAAAAGGATAGCAGGATTTTCAATGGACCGCCCAGTGTCCAGATAACCAACCACCTCCAAGGTCACTACATGCCCCAGCCAAGAGCCATACCGAGAAAAGGTGATGTGCCCATAGTTCTCGATCTCGAAAACTTCGCACACTTGGAATACGGCGTTGTTGAGATAGAAAAAGCTGATCTTCCCAGTGGTGGGTCTAACGGGCGCTGTTACCGCTACGTAGTTGCCAACACGGTATCGACAGTCACTGGATACCGTCAGGGGACAAAGCGCGAGGTGTCAAGCTATGTCTCGACCCTGATTGAAGACCTCAATATCCGCACGATTCCCAAGAAAAAAATCTAAACGGCCCGGTTGTACGCCAGATCACTATAGTGGGAGCTCTGCATCTTTCGCCAGACCCTCTAAAGGGCGTTACACAGCAGAAACCTTCTATACCGATCACTCCCATTCCCAGCACCTGACCACGATCGGGTGCAGACAGCACCCGTCATCGCGATGAGCCCCGCAGTCGAGCCGATTCCCTTGGCCCGCCTGGCACTGGTTTTTGTGCCGGTACTGGTTGTATTACTGATCCAGTTCAGATGGGCACTGCCGGTGCGCTCAACTACCTACGGTGTCGGACGGATGCTGCTCCAACTTCTGCTGGTAGGATACGTGCTCGTGTATCTATTCGACTCCGGCAACGCCTGGATCGTTTGTGCGGTGATCTTTGTCATGATCACGATCTCGAGCTGGATCGCCCTGCGCCCCATTGCAGAGCAGCGACCTCGACTGTACCTGATTACTGTAGCGGCTATTGGGATTGGCGGGGTTCCCAGCCTGTTTCTGGCCACCGAACTGGTGCTCGACCTGACACCCTGGTACGCGCCTCGCTATCTTATACCTCTTGCGGGCATGGTGTTCGCCAATGCTATGAACTCGGTCAGCATCGCCGCAGAACGGCACATGACGGAACTGGAGCGCGGCCAGGGGAATGAATCTGCTCGGCGGGCCGCGTTTCAGGCTGCCCTGATTCCTTTGATCAACTCTCTGTTTGCTGTTGGCCTGGTGTCGTTACCAGGAATGATGACGGGTCAGGTCCTGGCCGGAATATCCCCGCTGATTGCAGCGCGCTACCAGATCCTGGTGATGTGCATCCTGTTCGGTTCCTCGGGCATCGCGGCGGCCTGCTACCTGTACTGGTGTAAACCGCAGAACCTGCCCTCTAAGCCCAGGAGCCTTAACGATTCAACCAAGTAATGGTCCGCAGTTCAGCATGGCAGACAGTGACGCACAAACAGTTCGTATCAGTTCTCCCAAACGGACGGAAGAGAGGCCTCGCAGTGAAGCTGGAGTCAAACACTTCGCGCCGACTGTAAAGACACGACGGGACTGTCATACCAGGCCGGGGCTAGAAATGCCTTACGGGCAAGATCCAGACAATCGGTTCTTCATTCGGCGTCTCCGATATCATTCCGTTTAGAAAGCACCTGCTCGAAGTGTGCCAATTCATCAGTTATGGTTGTCTTGGAAAACGCTCTGCCGGCCCTGGAATACCAATATCGTGCGTTCGACAGGTCACCCTCTTCCCTGTGAATGATAGCGTGCAACCAGAAAGCCCAATTGGAGTCGTTTTTCTGCACGATCTTATGGGCGTCGTCCCACCTCCCGCCCCGACACAGGTCCAGCGCCTCTTTCAGGTCCTGACCCATTGTTATGTTTTCACCTCTCTCCAGAGTACCGTTCGCAACCAGCCCGGTACAGTTTACTACTGAATACGGTCAGGGAGACCCTTCAGACTTTATCCGCCGTCTCCCGTATTCGGGCACGCTTTCCAGGACGATCAGAACAGCCTGGGATTCAATTGAGAGCTGGATGGGTGACAGGTACGCCGGAGCTTCTGGACAAACAACGCCGGCAGCAACTCTGGGTTATTGGTCCAGTACAGTCGAGCCCAGTTGAGTGATGTTTGAGTAAAAGACGGAGCGTGGGGTCGCCAGAGGTTTACTTTTTTTGAGCCACATAGCACCGCACCGATATCGTGTGATCTTCTGAAACGTCACTGAAAGTAAAAGAGGGCCCCCCTATATCACCTACCGCCCATTCCTCATCTACAAAGATGTCGGCCCAGATATTCCCAGCACCCGCCGAAATTTCAAAAGTCTGGCTACTACCCTCGGAAACGGAGACATCTCCGACAGGGGAAATGCTGCAATCTCCGGATGTTACACTGGCTATGATGGTATAAGTATTTGGTTCTGGTTCTGGTTCTGGTTCTGGTTCTGGTTCTGGTTCTGGTTCTGGTTCTGGCACCGATGGTGGTAATTCAACTAATGTTTCACAGTCGAAGTTAGCGACCACACTGTGCGCAGATGTCACCTCCGCAATATTGTAGGTATCACTCGGTGTCAGGGTCACCGAGTCACCGTCGACCAAGACCTCAGAAATGTCACAGCCAGGATCGGGTGACACTTCAAAGGCTAGACTGTTGTAGGCTTGGATATTAATAACGCCAGCAACCGATGTCTCTTCAGCAGGATCGTCCAAAAGGGGAGTAATTCTCCCGTTGGTAGTTTTAGTTATCTCGACATTAAAGCAGCCGGTATGCAATGCAACACTTGCAAGCTTATCGACCGGGCTATTGGCCTTTGGTTCTTGTCGGAACACCTTGCCGTTGCCGTGTCCAGGAGCACAATTGCCATTGTAAATAATTGATAATTCTCCCGTTAGCCCGGCAGCCTCATAGGCAGCAGCGGCCTCAGCCGGTGTCTTATCTTTTAGCTCAGGGAATCTAGCGGCGACAGACAACTGATCAACATTGTCCGATAAAATTCCGCTATCCGCTGTTGGCTTGTCTTTGCTGCATCCTGAGAAAACACAAATCACGATAGACAACCCGAAAAGGAAGCAAAGCCGGTATTTGGTACCACTGACATTATCTAAAAACATATCGCATCTTCCACGTTCCCGGTAAAACCTCCGACACAGGAAGGAATCTATTTATATATTAGATGAACAATAAGCAGTATAATATTGATATATTGGCTATTATGTTCGTTGATGAAAGGAAATAGATGTAGAAATTATGTCAATTTCTGGCTTATTTCATGCTCACTGGATAAAAGGTTCCCGAGGCAGGCTTTTTCAAAAAGAATGTCTCGATTGAGGACTCGACACGTTGGAAGCAATGTTGAAGCGGGATCTGGGTGTAACTCTTCAGACTGGCGGCCTGATTTGCCCGCCTTTGTAGATTCCTACCGATACACAACGACAGCTTCAGATAGCCTTAAGATTTGGTGGTCGTCTGAGTCTGTATTGATCGCCGTAATTGCCCTAATAGTGGCATAAATCTCTTTCTTACAGCTGGTAACGATCCCATCCGATGTAAAGGATGCCTCCAGGAAAAACTCGTTATTTCATGCCCCATCCCGAGAGATTAGAAGGCTGCGACGGCGGCAGACATGGAACATCATCTATTCCAGCCAGCGCCCCTATCGACGCGGTAAGAGATTCTAAAACGCTATGGGGAGTGGCTTATCAGGCAGATTCTTCTTCTACTGCTCGACCGGTTGCCTGGTGTTGCCAAGGACCAACGTAACCTTTTGACCAATCCGGCGGTAACTCACATCCCCGGGGATCATGGCTCGCATAGCGGGCAGGTTCACCGCACACAATCACACCATCGTACTCGCTGGCAAGCGGGTTAAAGGCATATGGCATTGAGTCAGCAGAGGAGTACACATTAAGCAGCAGTGGTCTCATCTGTGTGGAATTATTCTGGTGTGAGCCATGAATCACACGACAGTTGAGAACGACTACTGAACCGGCCGGGCCAGTCAAATTCACGATGTGATCCTGCCAGCCCGATTCGAGGTTTTCTTCGGGTATGCGCAGCACCCAGTTGTGATTTTCATCGTACATGCTGTGCAGGTCGCCACGGTGAGTGCCATTGATGGCCATCAGTGGGCCCTGTTCGACACCACAATCTTCCAGGTAGAGACCGATAGTAACTGGGCTGTAATCCGTATGGGGCCACGCGGGAATATCCTGGTGCCAATCAAACTTCTGCCCTACGTGTGGCCACTTGAAATTGAGTTTGGAATGATAAAACTTGACGTGCGGTCCACACAGGTCCGCAGCCAATTCAACAATCGACGATTCACAGGCAAAACGCCAGAAGTCCGGATGATTACAGACCGGGCTGTTGAGTCTTCTCAGCGCAGGGGCTTCTGGCGAATGGCCGGATTCGAGCACGTAGGTCGCGTTATTCTCAGTGACATGCCGAGCCGACTCGATGCTCTTGGAAGCCGCATGACGCAATCGCGCCAACCAGTCGTTCCCGATAAAGCTTTCCAGGACCAGACTGCCATTAGCAAAGAACGCCTCTCGTTGTTCGCTTGTTATGGACCTCGTCGGATATTTCAACACGTCAGCTTCAAGCATTGTTCCCTCCCAGGTATTTGACGTGCTACTAACGATACAATTCCAATCGGTTTTTTAGCAAAACCTGCTTGTGCCTATTTTCGAAGGCTTTAGGAAGCATCTTCTGTCCTACAGCACTTCAGTCTCTCTGCTCACTTTGTCGTCTCTTCTGGATCTATTTTTTAACTATACCGGTGTTGGCAAATATTCAGAAATCCTTTTATAGATCAGCTGCAGACTCCGCGCAAATAGGCTTCAATGGACTCGGAAGAACCAAACTAAACCCTGGTTCATCAAATTGCTGACACATTAACAATGAGAGGTATCTCACTCTTTATTATTTGTTAAATTATTCAAGACATGATGCGTTGACGGATGGTTGGTCCGATCTCAGTTTGCGATCTGGAAGTACAACCAGGGCTCCCATTGCGCAAGCAAATAACATCAGGGGCCCGAATCCATTGAACCCAACGCCAAGGTACAACCATCCCCCGATGACTGAAGCTGTGAGCCAGCCGATACTGGCAACTGAACTATTCAACCCCATAATGACCCCACGTACTTCTGTGGGTCCATCGGCCAAGGCTGCCATCAACGGTGGGCGAGATAAAGCGTTACATAGGGAAAACCCAATCCCCAGCAATGTGGTGATCACAAGGCCTGGAGTCCATAGGAACCAGGCCAGTGCAAAGCCACCAGACAGTAATAGCATTCCCGCAATGCTTGCTCTGCGAAAAGGAAATCGATCTGCGAGTTGTCCACCCAAAAGAGTACCGGTTATGTTCCCAACGGCAAACCCTACCAATGGTAGAGCGACGGCCTCGATCTGAAGATCGTAGGCGGTTCGCAAAAAAGCGGGATAGAAGAAAGTAGCTAGCCCAAAGCCGATTCGTTCCAGGATTGATGAGGCAAATAGCCGCACGACGGGACCTGTTAAAGCCTGCCGGAGCGTGGGTTGCGCAGCGTCGATATCCTTGTTTGAGACCCTGTTTTTTTGTGAGTGATTGCCCACGTTTATTAGCAGAAGGATCGCGGCAACAATTGCCACGCCAGCGACCGAGACGTGCACACCACGCCAACCGATCGACGCTCCAATCCAGGCAGCTAACGGTATACCAATCAGCAAAGTAAGTGATTGGCCACTCATGACCCAACCCAGCGCCCGGCCGCGCTGCTGATCGTGTGCCCGTAAAGAAACTTCAGTCATTGAAATTGCAGAAAACGAACCACAGAAAATACCAGCAAGCGCGATACAAATCACCAGTGACCCATATTGTTGTGTAATCGATGTGGCCACCAACGATGTTGCCAGACCAACGGGGCTGATAACAAGAAACATTCGACGCCCCCATCGATCTGCACCCTTTCCAGACAGAAACGATGATAGACCCCAGAAAAGGGCAGTCAGCCCGAAAAGATTGGCAATCGCAGGCAAGCCAACCGCGAAATCGGTCGCCATCTCAATCAGGAATGGCGCCCGGGTTGAACCGCTGGCGGTCGCTGCGAACATGCCTATACAACAGGAGATGACAAGTGCCCAAGGCATCGTTAGGACTGCGACTCCTGAGTGAAGGTGTTAGGTGGGCCGGGTGAGAAGACCCTAACGCTTTCGTATCGGGTCCCTAGCAGGTCGCCAGGCTATTGAAACCGCACAAGTAATTGAACGGCACGGTAAGCTTTTAGCTGGCGTCTCCTATCCCGGTTGTATGCGACCCAACAAAGACCATAGTAGGGAGATCAAAACTTGGCAACAATCAAAACCCGCAAAGGAGATTATCCGGTCGCCGGCAGTCGTAAAAGGTACTCCCGCCTATATTGGTTGGGGCGATTGGCGCCATATGACGCCAGCATAAGCCCAGACAGCTGAGGCTTGTCGGCCTGACCTACTCGGGCAGCATTTCTCCCGACCCACCAAAGTCCTCGGGGAAATCCTTGAACTTCGGTAGACCATCCTTGATGGGCAGTATAGTACTTTCGTAATTGATGTGAATGGCCGGTTTGAACTCCATATCTTTGATTACAGAAGCATAAACGTCGACTACGCCTAGAGGACCAACATCATGGAAAACATGCCCTCCGCACTTCTGACACCAGGCACGTTTGTGCCCTTCTGAGCTCGCGTAACTCTGGATCTGATCTTCACCGCCAGTAATAGTCATTTTGTCCTGGGGCCAAATGGCTGCACCATTGACCGGGCTTGCCGACCAGGCACGACAAGCCTTGCAGTGACATAGCAGCATTGCCTGAGGGTCACCCTCGACTTCCAAACTTACCGCGCCACACATACAGCTACCCGTATAGGTCGTCATGCTCATCGTCTCCTTATGATCTGTCTGATCCTCACCTGACCAGACTACTCCCCGGTCAGTTTCTAGATGGCCATCACACCGCCCATGCCATCGATGGGGCTGAGTTTTACCACATGCAGCTTTCTATCTCCATATTTTCGCTGTATGGAAAGGCGGAAGGTCTGCCCGGTAGTGACCAGTGAAGGCTGTTTCCAGAAGTTGATCTTTTTGATTGATGGCGGAACGCTACTACAAATACCCTCAAGATGAGAAGCATCTCAAGGGATAGAATATTTGAACTGTGGGGGTATTAATCCAGTAGCGCCCAGTTCTCTTACGAGATTGTGACCATTTCTACTGCCTCACTGTGCCATGAGTGTGCCAATGAGGACGACCTACGGAATACGGTCATGGACGACCGCTGTAGACCTTTGAATTACAGGTAGTCATTGGCGCGCCCGAAGGGATTCGAACCCCTGGCCTCTGCCTCCGGAGGGCAGCGCTCTATCCAGCTGAGCTACGGGCGCGGCGTTTTAGATCAATGACTTACGTTCGTCGCTGTTCAGAAAATAGGCCATGTAGGGCAAAAATCTAGGGCAGAATCAGAGAAAAGTGACTTGATGGCAATGGTCTGGTTCAGCGACTTCGGAGTATTCAGAATACGACTTTAACAAAATCCACTGCTCTCGGTAATCAGCCATAGCGCCAGACGAATTACCAATTGGATAGACGTTCACCTTGGTGATGCCGTCTATCGCTTTCTGCGGCACGATCCAAATGCTGCGGAGTGGGATGCTTTGGCAACGAGCAAACCGTAAGTCGTTACCAGGCTATCGCTGTTCTTTGGCTTTGAGATAAGCCGAGCCGCCAATAACGGTGTGGCGCTTCACCTGGTCAGTAAGTGGGCTGGTCACAGTGACTTGGAGACGACCCAGCAGCACCTACATGTGAACGAAGATTACGAGTGGATTGAGATGCAGAAGATGCTCTCGAACGAGGTGGCAAACGAGAAAGTTGTCGCGCTCGACGAGTACCGGAAGGTAGGCCAGATCGTCCGTTGGGCATGAACATAGCCGTTCTACAGATATTTTTTCACTTTACGGAACAATACTGAACAGTGTCTTAGTCTGTACGGAGCCATA
>Ga0207984_1000353_pt1 | contig 28326 bp, 22 predicted proteins | sample ETNtaG_30_FD_185760 | JGI IMG/M metagenome (GOLD analysis project Ga0207984, IMG submission 185760) | Marine microbial and viral communities from oxygen minimum zone, Eastern Pacific Ocean - ETNP201306PF43B (SPAdes) (version 2) | ecosystem: Environmental > Aquatic > Marine > Oceanic ...
TACCAACATTTCAACAGTCAAGAAACAACATCAAAAAAAGTAAAAGTGTCTATAAATAAAAAAGCTAAATTTGTCCAAGAGGGTTTGAAGTCAAACAGTGCTGAAGTATATATTACAGATGAAAATCAATTGGAGACTTCACTTACAGAAACCGAATCTGGCACTTATTTGGTATTAGATAGTTCCTTTTCCGGGCATGTTGGAATTTCCTATCAATTACACGTAAATCTTCCTGACGGAAGAAACTATATATCTGATACTTGCAGGTTACTTCCTCCATCTCCTATAGATTCTGTTTACGGCCTTCCTGAATCCTTTAATATAGAAAATGAAAATAAAGATTTACATGGAATTCAATTTTATATTGACTTCCATAATGATCTACCTGATAAATATTATCAACTTTGGAAATTAACTCAAACGTTTAAATATCAGGCTACATTTGAAATTGACTATACATGGGAAGGGGCATTCTTCCCATTTCCTAAACCTGATTCACTAAAAACATGCTGGCGTTCATCAAAAATTAACGAAATCTATGTTTTCTCAAACAAGTACCTCGATGGAAATAAAATTACTCGTTTTCCATTAGTATATGTATCAACAAAAGCAAAAGATTTAAGTATAAGATATAGTTTGTTAAACAGTTGTCGATTTCAGAAGATGCTTTTAATTTTTTGAATGCGCTAAAGGACCAAAACATTGATCAAGGCAATATGTACTCACGGCAGCCTATTCAAATCAAAGGAAATATACGCAATGTTGAAAACATTAATGAACCCGTACTGGGTTATTTTATTGTAGCTGGCATAGAAAAAAAGCGAATCTATTTAAATCGACCAGCGCTACCTTTTTACTATGACATATGCGTGCCGGATTTTGATTTGAGATTTATTTCCTTCGAGCCTGAATCATTCTGGCCTATCTATATCGACGATATTATGTTTCTAGGATGGGCCAGAGGTGCACCAAATAGTTGTTTCGATTGCCGTTTGGAAGGGGGATCTTTAACGCCTCCGGGTTTTTGGATAGATTAAATTTAAGACTTACATATAACTTAATAGAAATTCGTATAATTTTACCAATCGAAAAAAATAACAATTAAAATTATAAACATGTTTAAAAAAGAGGTTTATACAGAGAGAAGAAATAAATTAAAAGGCGAAATAAAATCAGGTATTGCACTATTTTTGGGAAATGAAGAAGCTGCGTTTAACTACCCTGCTAACACATACCATTTCCGTCAGGATAGTCATTTCCTTTATTTTTTTGGATTACAGAACCCTGGTTTTGCAGGAGTAATCGACTTTGATAATGATAAGGATTATATTTTCGGTAACGATTTCGATATAGACGATATTATATGGATGGGTGTTCAACCAAAGGTTACTAATCTCGCTGCAAGTGCAGGAGTTGAAAATACACCGCCATATGGCGAACTTGCAGAATTCATTACAAATGTAAAAAGTGAAAGCAGGCAAATCCATTTTTTACCACCTTATCGGGGGGAAACTATTATAGAACTATCGTCCTTACTTGGGCTAGTCAATTCTGATGTAAAGCCAGCTGCTTCAATAGAACTAATCAAAGGAGTTGTTAAACTTAAAGAAATAAAAAGTGCAGAAGAAATTAAGGATATCGAGAAAGCAGTTGATATTGCCTATGAAATGCACACTACTGCAATGAAAATGGCTAAGCCCGGAGTGGTTGAACAGGAAATTGCTGGTACCATAGAAGGTATTTCTCTTGCCTTGGGAGGACCTGTTTCCTTCCCAATTATACTCAGTCAGGATGGACAAACACTTCATAATCATTATCATGGTAATGTGCTTGAAGAAGGGAGAATGATGGTGACCGATGCTGGAGCTGAAACACAAGAATGCTATTCGAGTGATATAACACGCACAGTACCTGTGGGTGGAAAGTTTAACGATCGCCAGGCAGAAATTTATCAAATAGTATTAGATGCTAATATGACTGCTATTGAGGCTATTAAACCTGGATTGAAATACCGCGACATTCATTTTCTAACAGCCGGTGTAATTGTTGATGGACTGAAAAATGCTAGCCTCATGAAAGGTGACACAAATGCCGCGGTTGAAGCTGGCGCACATACTCTTTTCATGCCCCACGGACTTGGTCACCAAATGGGAATGGATGTTCATGACCTTGAAAGCGTGGGTGAAAATTATGTTGGATATGATGAGGAAACCCAAAGAGCTGAAGAGTTTGGAACAGCTTATTTAAGATTAGGTAAAGAACTAAAACCAGGTATGGTACTCACTGTGGAACCCGGCATTTATTTTATCCCCGACCTAATTGACAAATTCCGTAACGAAGGAAAATACCTCGACTTTATTAACTATGATAAAGTGGAAACATATAAAGGCTTTGGAGGCATCAGGATTGAAGATGATGTATTGGTAACAGAAACTGGTCATCGTGTACTTGGAAAACCAATTCCAAAAACTATTGAAGAGGTTGAGGCTGTTATGTCAGAAGGTAAATAATAAAAGTATTTGAATGACCTTTCAGGAGTTTTCACTTCATGAAAAGTCATTTCGATGAAATGATAAGTTATTTGTCATCGGCAAACTCAAAATTCTTTGCAGAAGCTTGTTTTTTTACAGCCTGAAGGATTGCTTTGTCAAGCATGTTGTCACTATCTTCACCACGTTTTTCAGCTACAAATTTGTCTCGTTTTTTTGATAGTTCATTGATTTCCTTTTGAATCTTTTGACGCTCTTGTTGTTTATCATCAATGTACTTTTCCTTTTCTTCTTTTGTCATGTTTTTCATTTCATCAGGTAGGTCTTCATCAGAAAATGATTCAATGTCAAATTCTTCCATCTCACTGGCATCAACCAGATCCCATTGTGTGTTTTTATAAGTTATACTGCTTTTTGAGGCTGCTCTTTTAATAGCAACACTTTCATTTAATGAAAATGCATTATAATCCTGTGTTGCCTGACGAGTATAATATGCTCCTCCACCAGAACCATATACAACGTAAGTTTTATTTAGTTTAGAATTAAGCTTCATAATCCTGTCGTCATATGGAGATTTGATATAAACATATTCGCAATCCTGATCAATGTTCATATAATCACCACCACCTATATACGCACCATCTTTCCAGTTAGTTTGTACTCCTACGTTAAAATTACCACAGAATATGGTGTTTATTGTAATATCATTATTACGAGCTGTTTTGCAAACTTCGCGGTAGCTCACATTACCCTGGTCGAAAGGTTCGTTACCTGCAATGAAAATCAATTTCAAATCTTTGGGGTACTCTTCCCAATCAAGTTCCTTTAATGACATTCCTATAACCTGACCACAGTATTCACTACCACCATCGGTTCGTAACGCAAAGAGTTTTTCAGAGATTAGATCCAGATCATCTGTAAATGGTGTTACCAACCTGATATAGCCTTCACGCATAGGAAGTCGGTCGTTGCCATACTCATATAAAGCAATTTCAATATCTGGTATAAGTCCGTCGCATTTTGCGGATGAAAGTTCGTTTACAACACTCCACAGTTGTGATTTAGCCTGATCTATCAAACCATCCATACTATTACTGGTATCAAGGATAAGAGCTACCTTAATAGATGTTGCAGAAGGTGTTTGAAAAGAAAACAAAGGTAGGAGAAAGAGGCCGATTATAGCTAGCTGTAGTTTTTTCATGATATGGATTTTTTAGTTTAACCTAGAAAATCCAAAATGTATGCCAAAGTAATTAAAGTTGAATCTTGAAATGTTAATTAATGTTTAACGGAAAACAAAAAAGCACCTCGCTAAAGGTGCTCTAAACATAATAATACTAATTTTAATATCGATAGTAATACTCCTTCGATAATTATTACAAATTACTTTCTTGGGAGTGTTCAAAAAAGTGTGTCATTCTTAATTTTGTATGGCAAAGTTCTGTAGCCGTAGGCGAAAGGGCTTTGCCTTCCTTCTTTTCAGCTCCTCCGCATTTACCTTCACCGCACTTGCCTTCAGAAGTTTTCTCAGTTTTAGCTTTCTTTTTCTCAACTTTACCTTCCTTTTTTTCTGCTCCACCACATTTACCTTCGCCACATTTGCCTTCGGAAGTCTTTGTTTTAGATCCTTCTTTTTCAGCCTTAACAGTTCCTTCTTTTTTTGTTTCTTTTTTTGCTTCTTTGGTAGTTCCCCCACATTTGTTATCCACAAAATTGTCTAAGACAGGAATTGTGCTCAAAGTGGAACTTTCGATCAATGTAGTTACATTGTTGTTACTGTCAGATAACCCATCGTTAGCTACAACATCCACAGATGAAAAAATTACAATTAAACCAGCCATTAAGGCAATGGTTAACACATTTAATCGTTTAATTCTTTTTGTCATAATATTAAATTTTAATTTGTTAAAAATCTTCAAATAATAAACTTTATAATTACTCTGTCGCAATTAAATTTAAAACCTTACACAAAAATTAAAATTAAATGTGGAACTAATTATTATTTAACTGATTATTAACGACTTCAGGTATACAGAATAATTTCTAATCTTACCATAAGATATGAATATGAGTAAGAAACCAAAGCCACTATTTCTCCAGATCAATCTTAGAAATTAGCTGTTTTCAATGAATTTCAACTTTTTCATACTCTTAGGAAAGGACGAACTTAATGACTAGTTTTATCATTTAGTTCATTGTGGTGATTTTTATACACTCCTAAGTTAATTGTTAAAGTTAATTAACTTTTGATTTGATGAAATTAAATAGTAGTCTAACTCCAACACCTGTTCCGCCAACAGTTCGATAACTATCAAATTTATTTAAAAATGATGGTGAGGCTATATCAAGATGTATATAAGGGTAATCAGTAAAATGTTCAAGAAACTTAGCAGCTGTGATTGCGCCGGCTTCCATCCCACCAATATTTTTTCTATCAGCAACCTCTGATTTCAATTGCTCAGCATATTCATCCCACATAGGAAACTCAACAATTCGTTCGTGCACAAGTTCACCTGATTGTTTAAGTTTGTCAAACTCAGTATCAGACTTAACTTTCATTCCTACCATTGCTTGTGGACCAATTGCTCTGGCCGCAGCACCTGTCAAAGTAGCAATATCGATTACCAATGTAGGATTGTATTTTTTTGCATAACTAAGTGCGTCGGCAAGTATCATCCGTCCTTCTGCATCAGTATTCATTACTTCCACTGTTGATCCATCAAACATAGTAACTATATCACCTGGAGTGTATGCATTTCCATCAAGTCGGTTATCAGTTGCCGGAATTAATCCTACAACATAAATAGGGAGTTTTGATTTTGCAATAGCATACATCGTACCAGCAACAGCAGCGGCGCCTGCCATATCACTTTTCATAGTATCCATAAAGTTAGATGGCTTAAGGCTTAGTCCGCCTGTATCATAAACAACTCCTTTACCAACAAATATATATGGTTTGCTATTAATACTATTTTTGGGTTTCCATTCAATAATTGTAAAGGTAGGTGGCTCAACACTTCCCCTGTTCACAGCAAGTAACCCTCCCATTTTAAGTGTTTCTATCTTCTTTTTGTTGAATACTTCCACTTTAGCACCTGAAGATTGGCCAAGAGCTTGTGCTTCTTTGGATAGCTGGACAGCTGTCATAAAAGAATCTGGCTCATTCACATAATCCCTTGCATAACAAACCGCATCTATCACAATTTGAAATTCTTCTATATCCTTTGTAGTTATATCTTTTGAATAAATTTCAATTTTGCTCAGACTATTTTTCTTTTTATTATCTCCAGTTTTATATTTTAAAAACTGATAATTGCCAAGCACCAGACCTTCAATAAAAGCTAATGTTTCCTCTTTGGTTGAATTAATAGAGTTTACTACAACTCTGCTAATTTTTGCGTTATTTAGTAATAGAAGAGTATTATTACCTGCTTTTCTGTACGACTCAAGTTTTATATTTTGTGCCCCCTTGGTATCACCATAAACAATAAAAGTTCGGTTTTTAAATCTGTTTACTTCTATTATTTGATTTTTGCCTTTACGTTCTTTTTTAACAAATTTCTGTTCAATGTCGTTCAATCCTAAACCGTCAAGATCTGAATTAGTTTTAATCAGAGCAACTGAATTTGCAACAACAGATTTTCTACGGGCTTCTTGTATCAATATATCCATTCAATTTAGAATTTTAATCTCGTCAAATATACAAAATAGTGATTAATAGGGAAATCTAGTTTTAAACTACTAACTTATTATATAATCAATTGTAAGAATAATTATGGTTTTGATTAAATTAGTAATGTTTACCCTGCTATAATATATTCTTTTGCCTTATTTATTACTAGCTGAGTAGCTCCAGCATTTATATGGACATAATTTTTGGCAGTAGAAGAACTTTTCCCATATGCATCTTTGTTTTGTAATAGTTTTTCGAAAACCTTTAAACATTCTTCAGAAGTTTTGATTGGGTAGCCACCTCCGTTATCTCTTAATTCAATAGCTTCACGGAAACGCTTATAATTTGGGCCGAATAATACCGGGATTCCATATGTGGAGGCTTCCAGCAGGTTATGTATCCCAACACCAAAACCTCCACCAATATAGGCAATATCTGCATATCTATAAAGCTGTGCTAACATTCCAATGCTGTCAATTATCAGTACACGATTTATCTCAGGATTAATATCAACTACTTTAGAATATAATACGGGATCATAATTTCTAAATCGATCTTGAATATCAAAAATATGATCCTTGTTTATTAAATGTGAAGCTACAACCAGTTTGAAATCAGCTTTAGAATTAAGAAGCAAGTCATACAACACTTTTTCATCAGGTTGCCAGGTACTTCCCGCTATCAATAAAAAGGAATCTCCTTTAAATTTCTCAATTATAGGATATGAAACAGGTTCATTAGGCAATTGAATCACTCTGTCAAAACGAGTGTCGCCACTTACTTCAGCATGGTGAATACTAATTCTGTCAAGTAATTCTAATGATTCTTCATTTTGTACAAATATATAGGTAACCTTGTTTAATTGCTTGGCAAACCAGGCTCCCCATGGTTTGAAGAAATGTTGCGATTCTCTGAAAATTACAGAAATGAAAATCAATGGTATCTTCTGCCGGTATAATTCATCGATATAATTAAACCAAAACTCATACTTAACAAATATCACAAGTTGTGGCCTTACATAGCTAATAAAGCGGTGTGCATTTTTAACAGTATCTAGAGGTAGATAATAAATATAATCTGCAAATTCGTAGTCTTTACGCACTTCATAACCCGAAGGAGAAAAAAAAGTAAGTGTGATTTTATGATCTGGATATGTTGTCCGTAACATTTCGATTACCGGTCTACCTTGCTCAAACTCACCAAGACTTGCACAATGGACCCAAATAATTTGATTTTCGGAAATATGATCTTCTTTAATTCGGGATAATAGGTTTTTTCTTCCATCAACCCATTGTCTGGCCTTATTGTTAAAAATTGAAGCAAATCCAATTGTAGCTGAATAAAGAAAAATGAAGATTTTATAGAGTATTTTCATTTATCAGATGTTTGTCCTTATTATGAAACAAATAAAAATCACAAACATATTTAGTTATAATAGTACTTATTAGGTGCTCTCTTATAAATAGGTAACATCCAGCCAATTTTTAATCCTATAAAGAAATCGATGTACTTGTCATTATCCTTTTTCATGGTACTGAAATCCCAATCACGAAGGCTATGGGTGAAGGCCTGATGAAACTCGAATCCAGCATAAATATTGGTAAACCTTGAATTACCCATATAGAACCATCCAATAAACTGGTTTAAAGATATACCTCCAATAAGCATATCATAACCCTTCGCATAATCATCCGAAATCTGGGGTGCTGTTCTATGCTGATTATCAATTTTCATTCGAGTAACCATATAACCAAAACCAGCTGTTATCATCAATCCAGAATTAGGGTTTGGATTTAGTACAGGAAATATCTTCCCAAAACTAGCATTAAAATTGAATCCTCTTTCGTACAAAGCATATAGAGCATAAGTACCATTTCCATCGATAATAAAACCATCTTTGGTTTGTACCATCCATAAGATTGAATCAGCATTTTTAATTTTGCTTCCAAATATAAAATTGCCATCAAATGAGAAAATAAAATTTTTACTTGTCTTATACTTTAATCCTCCACCAATTGTTGAATTATCGCCATACCTACTAGCAATATCACCTCCTGAAAATTGGTAGGAATATGAAACGTGAGGAATAAATGCTGCTACAGCAGAATCGCTTACATTTACCTGAGCATTTATTTGTGAAACGGTGTATAAAACAAGCAAAAAAAGCAATACTCTTTTAAGCATATCGTTATAATATCGATTTGAAGCAAAGATAGGTGAATTATTTTAGTTGAAGGTGTAAGCCATATGTCTGAGTTCATTGTTAATAACGGTTCAACTTCCGACTCCAAACTTTTACCCTCAAACTCCAAACTCTTTCCGCAACTTATCTATCTTTGCAACATCGAGTTAGTACAATAACATAAGAATATATGATTAAACACAATATGGTTGACTTAGTTGGTCAGTACAATAAAATAAAGAAAGAAATAGACATTGCTGTTTTAGACATAATGTCTGAAGCTTCATTTATAAATGGTCCTGCTGTTAAGGAATTTCAAAAAAGTTTTGAAGAATATTTGGGCATAAAACATGTAATACCTTGTGCAAATGGCACTGATGCTCTTCAAGTTGCATTAATGGCTCTGAATCTTAAGCCTGGTGATGAAGTAATAACAACTTCTTTTACTTTTATTGCCACAGCAGAGGTAATTGCATTACTCAAGTTAAAGCCTGTATTGGTTGACGTACTGCCTGACACTTTTAACATTGATCCTGTTGCTGTTGAGAATGCAATAACTTCAAAAACCAAGGCAATTATACCAGTTCATTTATTCGGACAAAGTGCTGATATTCATTCATTAATAAAAATCGCACAAAAGCATAATCTTTATATTATCGAAGATACGGCTCAAGCTATTGGTGCTGATTTTACCTGTCCAGAAAGTGGGAAAACAAAAAAAATCGGCACATTTGGCCATATAGGATGCACATCTTTCTTTCCATCTAAGAATCTGGGAGCATTTGGTGACGGTGGTGCTATTTTTACAAATGATGATGAACTTGCAGACAAGATGAGAATGATAGTTAACCATGGAATGAAACGCAGGTACTATCACGATGAAATAGGTGTTAACTCTCGTCTTGATAGTATGCAAGCAGCCATCTTAAATATTAAACTCCGTCATCTTGATGAATATTCAACGGCAAGACAACTGGCAGCTGCTTATTACAATGAAGCATTTGCCGGTAATAAAAAAATTAAAACACCAATAACTGCAGATTCCACAACTCATGTTTTTCATCAATATACGTTAGTACTCGTTGATGTTGACAGGGAAGGATTAATGAAGCATCTTGCAAGTAAGGGAATTGCATCTGCAGTATATTATCCCGTTCCATTACATCTCCAAAAAGCTTATCTTGATCCACGTTACAATGAGGGTGACTTTCCGATAACAGAGATGCTTTGTAATTCGGTAATCTCGTTGCCGATACATACCGAACTTACACCTGAAATTCAGAAAGAGATAACTGACGCTGTGCTGGAATTTGTTAATAAATAAGGCCTATTAAAATGGAAGATAACTATTTTGCTCATGAAACTGCAGTTGTTGATGAAGGATGTAATATTGCATCTGGAACAAAGATTTGGCATTTTTCACATTTAATGACAGGTTGTGTTATAGGTGAAAATTGTAATATCGGCCAGAACGTAGTAGTATCACCGGATGTTGTTCTTGGTAAAAACGTAAAAGTGCAAAACAACGTGTCTATTTACACAGGTGTTATTTGCGAAGATGATGTATTTTTAGGACCATCGATGGTATTTACTAATATCACAAACCCGCGTAGTGGAGTTATTCGCAGAGGGCAATATACTCGTACATTAGTAAAAAAAGGAGCAAGTATTGGGGCTAATGCAACAATTGTTTGTGGATATGATATAGGAGAATATGCATTTATTGGAGCTGGTGCAGTAGTTACAAAAGAAGTTCCACCATATGCCTTGGTAGTAGGAAATCCTGCCCATCACGTAGGTTGGATGAGTGAGTTTGGGCATCGGCTTAATTTTGATGATAAAGGATTTGCCGTATGTTCCGAAAGCAATGAAAAATATCAATTAAAAGATAATTCCGTTAGAAAAATTGATTAACCGATTGGAAATTAAATTATTCGTTTTACAGTTCTCAATAAAGATATAGACTACTATGAAAATACTTGTTACTGGTGGTACAGGATATATTGGTTCTCATACTGTTGTAGAACTACAAAATAAAGGGCATGAAGTTATTATTGTTGACAATCTTAGTAATTCAAGTGCTGAAATTGTAGATAAAATTACCTTGATTACAGGCATTAAACCTGACTTTGAGATATTCGATCTTACTGACATTGAACTTACTTCTGATTTTTTTAAACGTCATAATGATATTGCTGGTGTAATACATTTTGCAGCGTTTAAGGCCGTTGGGGAATCCGTTCAGGAACCTCTACTTTATTATCATAACAACTTAACTTCGTTAATAAATATACTTCAGGGGATGAAAAATAATGGAATACATAATATTGTTTTCTCATCCTCGTGTACTGTGTACGGTCAACCAGACGAGCTTCCGGTTACTGAAAATGCTCCTATAAAAACTGCTGAATCACCTTATGGAAACACAAAGCAAATTTCTGAGGAGATTATCAAGGATACTTCAAAGGTGAATGATCTTCACGCAATTGCATTGCGTTACTTCAACCCTATTGGAGCACATGAAACTGCTATAATTGGCGAATTACCATTAGGAGTACCTAATAATTTAGTTCCGTTTATTACGCAAACAGCTATTGGTATACGTGAGTACTTAAGAGTTTTTGGAGACACCTACCCTACTCCTGACGGAACTGCGATTAGAGATTATATTCATGTTGTCGACCTTGCAAAAGCACATGTTATTGCAGTAGACAGAATGATCAATAACAAAATGAAAAATAATTTTGAAGTTTTTAACCTTGGAACAGGTAATGGATATTCAGTTTTGGAGGTGATCAAGTCATTTGAAAAAGTTGCAGGTATAAAACTGAATTATAGTATAGTTGACCGCCGTGAAGGTGACATTACACAGGTTTGGGCAAATCCAGATTATTCTAATAAAGAGCTTGGTTGGAAAGCTGAAAAAGGCATAGATGAAATGACGCTTTCGGCTTGGAAATGGGAAAAAGCATTAAGAGAAAGTACTAAGTAATCCTTATACAAGTTTCAAGTGGATTATTTGATTGAGTTTATTGAAAAATACAAGATAAATGAAAAAAATACTCATTACCGGAGCAGCCGGATTTATTGGATCACACGTTGTTAGATTATTTGTTAACAAATATCCTGATTATCAAATTTTCAATCTCGACAAACTCACTTATGCCGGGAACCTTGAAAATTTGAAGGATATTTGGAAAAAGTCAAATTACGATTTTATTCTAGGAGACATTGTAGATGGTGATTTTGTAATGGACCTTTTTAAAGAATATCAATTTGATGGAGTTATACATCTTGCAGCTGAATCGCATGTTGATAGATCGATTGAGAATCCAATGGAGTTTATTATGGCTAACATTGTTGGGACTGTAAATTTACTTAACGCGGCACGCCACATTTGGGATGGTAAGTATGATGGCAAGCGATTTTATCATGTATCCACAGATGAGGTATATGGTTCTTTGGGTAATGAAGGGTTCTTTTATGAAGATACACCTTATGATCCACACAGCCCATACTCAGCGTCAAAGGCAAGCTCCGATCATCTTGTTAGAGCCTATCATGATACGTATGGATTACCAATAACAATTTCAAATTGCTCAAATAATTATGGCCCTAATCAATTCCCTGAAAAACTGATACCATTATTTATTAATAATATTCGCCATAACATTCCTTTACCTGTATACGGCAAAGGTGAAAACGTACGTGACTGGCTTTATGTCATTGACCATGCTCAAGCTATTGACCTAATTTATCATAATGGTGCTGATGGTGAGACATTTAACATTGGTGGCCATAACGAATGGACAAATATTGATTTGATAAAAGTTGTCTGCAAAGTTATGGATGAGAAACTTAACCGCGAACCGGGCACATCAGAAAAACTAATAACTTTTGTAACCGATAGAGCTGGTCACGATTTACGTTACGCAATCGACTCATCAAAACTTCAAAAAGAATTGGGATGGCAACCATCACTTCAATTTGAAGAAGGAATTAATTTAACAATTGATTGGTATTTAAATAATCAAGATTGGTTGGATAATGTTACGTCAGGTAATTATCAGAAGTACTATGATGAAATGTATGGGAACCGATGATCAATAATAAAATCTTACTAGTTTTCGAGTGACTCCCGATAGATTTCCATTCCCTCAGAAGCTAACTTATTAATTGTTGGATTTAGAATAAATGAACTTATATGCCATTGAAATCCAAACTGTTTGCTTATTTCAGTTTCCAGTGTAACTGCAGCCAATGAATCAATCCCATACGACATAATATTCTTGTTAAGATCAATTTCCTTACGTTGGAAATTTTGATTTCGTATTATCCAATTTATAATCCATTCCTTAATAGCTCCTTCTGATGGAGTAGTTTCTTCAATATTAATTGTTTCTTGAGTATTACTTTTTTGCTTTTCCCACGCCGCAACTATATTCAAATCATCATGCAAATATTCGTATTTTGTTTGACGATGCTGGATCTTACCACTTGAAGTTATTGAGATACTTCCAGTTTTTATTAGTACAACTGAATGAACATCCAACATATGTTCTTCTGCAATTACCTCTCGCATCCTAGCAATAATTTCATTATGATCAACATTACGTAGTGCAGTACGTTCAAGCTCCTGGACTATAACAAGTTTCTCAACATTATCATCTGTAATGGAAAATGCAGCACCTCCATTACGTCTTAATTCTGGAATACCATTTTGAATACTAAACTCAATATCATTTGGATAAAAATTAATTCCTCTAATAATTATCAAATCCTTAATTCGTCCTGTAATGTACAATTCATTATCATGAAAGAAACCCAGATCACCTGTGCGCAAAAAAGGTCCTTGATTAGTATCAGAAATAATTGCTCCAAAAATGCGTTCGGTTTCTTCCGGCTTATTCCAGTATCCAGCGGCTACAGTCGGTCCACTTATCCATATTTCACCAACTTTATCTTTTGCGGTTCTTTTCAAAGAAATTGGATCAATAACCTCTATTACCGTTTCCATCCAGGTATGTCCACAACTAACAAGACTTGTTCCTGCTTCATCTTCCTCCTCTAATACAATTATCTGATTGTTGCTCAGGGCCTTTGAATCAACATTTAAATATTTGGGTGGAGATTTATAATACCCACCAGTAACTATTAATGTTGTTTCTGCCATTCCATAGCATGAATAAAACTGTTCTTCTTTGAAATTTGATACTGCGAACTTTTTTGAGAATAGCTTGAAAGTTGATTTTCTTATTTGTTCAGACCCACTATACAATACTTTTAGCGTACTAAGATCAAGGTCACGACATTCTTCATCAGTTATCTTTTGCAAACAATAATTATATGTAAAATCTGGACCTCCACCAATAGTACCACCATATTTATCAATTGCTTTGAGCCAATTAAGTGGCCTTTTAAGAAACTCAGTCGGTGGCATTCCTATATTTACTGCACCCAGATAAGCTAGTTGCAATAATCCACCTATTAGTCCCATATCATGAAAAATAGGGAGCCAATGAACACCAACGGTATTACTATCTAAACCCATCGCTTGTCGTATATACTCGGAATTATACAGCAAATTCAACTGTGTAACTAATACTCCTTTCGAATTACCTGTTGAACCAGACGTATACTGCAATAATGCGATATCACCTGGCAATATTTTAGATTCGTGAAAGTCAAAAGCCAAATTATCATTTATTTCCTCATAGACAATCCAAGTAATCTGCACCAGAACATCATCATCTTTAAAATTACGTTGTATATCATTATGTACTTGCTTTGAAACCAAACAAATGGCAGCACCAGAATCCTCAATAATTGTATATATCCTATCAATACCCTTGTTCCTTCTTGGCGGATAAGCCGGAATAGCAACAAATCCAGAGTAAAAACATGCATACATCGAAGCTACATAAGATAATCCTGGCTGAAACAATAATAACACACTATCACCTTTAGACCCATGATTCTGCATTGCGGCTCCAAGTGCCTTTGACCGTGTTTCGAGTTCTAGAAATGTAAGCGATTCACTTTTATTAACTCCATCTGAAAGAAAGCGAAATACAATATGACCAGGGTTTGATGCTGCTCTGTTTTTTATAACATCGATATATGTAGAACATTGGTTTACAAGAGGATCATCATTGTTTTTCAAAAAGGAGTAAGCCATAAATTAACTTTTGAAGTGCAAAAATAGTTTTTTGGTACAACTTCATCATCTCGTAATTCATTTTATCTTTGCGAAACATTAAAAGTGAAGAAACACTTATACTCATTTTGATAAGTTATGAGAAAAAAAAGTAGAAATAAAAATACCTCAGCTTTAAACGAAAATAAGCTAATACTCATTTTTAAAATTATTTTAATAGCGCTAACATTTACATTCTATTATAATACTATTTTCAACCATTTCTCTCTGGACGATCATCATATTAATAGTAATAATCCCCAAACTGTAAAAGGGATAGCGGGTATCCCTGAGATTTTTACTACTTTATATAATGATAATGATGGTCAAACGTTTGGTTATCGCCCTATAGTTAGCACAAGCTTTGCCCTTGAATATCAGTTTACTGCCAACCTAGATTCAAATCCTTACATTAGTCATTTTATCAACATTCTGCTATATATATTAGCCGTCTTGGTACTTTTCAAAGTGTTAAGGAGGTTGTTTGCCGGATATAATCTTTGGTTTCCTTTTTTAATTACAGTAATGTTTTTGGCTCATCCTACTCATACTGAGGTTGTAGCTAGTCTGAAAAACAGAGACGTGCTGTTCAATTTTATTTTCTCATTCATTGCCATATGGTACTTTCTGAAATGGATCGATAAAGACAAAGTTGTGTATCTCTTTTTCGGAATGGTTAGTTTTATTTTAGCATTACTGTCAAAAGAAACTGCAATTGTACAACTGGCTGTTTTTCCACTTGTTATTTATTTTTTTACTGATGTGAAATTAAAGAAACTTAGCATCTTCACTCTGGCAATTATTGGGATAGTAATATTGGTTTTTATTACCAGATTAATGATTCTTCCTGATGCTGTTAGAGATATTAGATTATGGGAAAATCCACTCATAGGAACCGACAATTTTATGCTTCATATTAGTACTGCATTTTATGTACTTGGTTTTTATTTAAAGATGCTTTTTATACCATATCCTTTGCTTTATTACTATGGTTACAATATGATACCAATTGTTGGGTGGAGCAATCCTTGGGTTCTTATTTCTCTAATTATATGCTTGGCCTTGTTGTTATTTGCATTAGCTAAAATTAAAGAAAAGAAGATATTATCATTTGCCATTCTTTACTTTTTCATTAACATATCTATGTATGCCAATATTGTTGCTCCTGTACCTGGCATTGTCGCCGATAGATTTGTTTTTTTTGCAACCATCTCATTTGCAATATTTATTGTATGGCTATTCTTTAAAGTCTTTAGGATTCCTCTTTTGAGGTCAGAAAAGAATAAAACAAGAATGATTTGGGTTGTTTTATCAATGCTATTAATTATTGTACCGTACGGTTATTATGTTCATGCCCGTAATATACAGTGGGGTACACAATACAGTTTGTATAAAGCAGATATGCCCAAACTATGGAATTCAGTAAAAGCTAATAACCTTTTTGCTCATGAGTTGATGAAAAAAGCTAACCATGAACTTTCAAAACCTGTTAATCCATATAAATTTATAATTGGCTTGATTGATAATGCTGAGAAACATTACAAACAAGCATTGAATCTCGACTCAACACATGCTTCATCATGGAATAACTTAGGTATTATTTATTCAAAAATACATGGCAATCAGGCAAAACTCAGAGTCCAAAGTCATATTAAATTCAACAAACCGGAAAAAGCGGAAAGTGAAAAAATAAACTCACAAAATTATTTTAATACTGCCATTGGTTATTTTCACAAAGCTATATACTTTAAGCCAAAATATGGCAGTGCACTTTTTAACCTGGCAAATGCTTATGAGTTGCAAAACCAGTACGATTCTTCAATCGTCTATTTTCAAAAGGCAATTGAAGCCGATGGTGGAAAATTAGTTAGTATGTCACGACTTGCCAATGCTTACTATTTAAATGACCAGCGTGAGAACGCAGTTAACCAGAACAAAAAGATAATTACTGCCTATCCCAAAAGCGATATGCCCTATATTAATTTAGGTAATTATGCCTATAATGATAAAGATACTGTCAATGTACTATTAAATTACAAAGAGGCAGTTAGATTAGGAACAAATCCTAAAGTAGGCGAATTGTTGAGTAAATATTACTTGTCGATTGGTGATGAACAAAATGCCAGATACTACTACAGAAAATCGCAAGAGGCTGAACAGTTGCTTAAGAAAAAGAAGAAATGATATTATGCAAAATACAATAAAGGACATAAGCTGCTATTTTCCAGATAAAATTCTTACGAATGAGGATCTACAGAAGGAGTTTCCTGGATTAAAACTACCGGAACTAACCAGACTAACAGGTGTTACGCAACGACATATATGCGCTAAAAATAAAACTTCTGTTGATATGTCTGTTGCGGCGGCCGAAAAACTTTTTCGTGAAAGCAATATAAAGAAATCAGATATTGACTTCATTATATTTTGCTCAGCTGGGGGCGACTATATCACTCCTGCTTCAGCATGCATAATTCATGACCAGCTTGGTTTACCAACAAATTGTGGCGCTTTTGACTATAATCAAGGCTGTACGGGATATATTTATGGATTAAGTATGGCCGACAGCATTATTTCCGCTGGTAATGCAAAAAATATATTATTGATAACATCCGAGGCTATTACCAGCACTATTCATCCAAAAGATAGCAGTAACAGAGCAATATTTGGTGATGCGGCAACTGCTTCAATAATTACTAAGAACAAGGATAACAGTAGATTTGGAAAGTTTATTTTTGGAACCGACGGCAGCAAATACGACAGAATAATTATTAAACACGGACGCGAACGATTTCCGCTTCCTAAATATTCCGAAGAAGACAAAATAGATAGCTATGGCAATATTAGAAATAATGCTAATTTCTATATGGATGGCTCTGAAGTCTTTAATTTTTCAGTTACTAAAGCACCTGAACTTGTTTCCCAACTGCTTGATGACAACGGTTTAAAGTTTAATGATATTGACTTCTTTGTATTCCATCAGGCAAACCAAATCATTCTTGAGACCATTGGAAAAAAATTGAAAGTTCCTGACAATAAACTAATTATTGATATTGAAACCACCGGTAATACAGTTTCATCAACAATTCCTATCGCATTAAAAAATTCTATCGATCAGGGAAAAATTAAGCGTGGTAGTATATTACTAATTGCTGGTTTTGGAGTTGGCTTTTCCTGGGGCGGAACTATTCTCAAATTTTAACAAGTCTTTTTAAAATCTCTTCTATAAGCTCTTGCATACTTTTTTTAGAATCAGTGTTAAAATCGTCACTAATTCTGTTGGCTATAATATCGCATACAGTTAGTGCATTATGTCCTAGCATTGCAGAAAGTGCATATAGAGCAGAAGTTTCCATTTCAAAGTTTGTTACTTCCAATCCGTTATGTTTAAAATGCCGGGCCCTTTCAATCAAAGTATTGTCCTGTACCTTAAGTCTTAATTCACGTCCTTGTGGTGCATAAAATCCAGGTGCGGTTAAAGTTATCCCTTTACGCCATCCATATCCAACTTTTTTAAGAAGATATTCAGAACCTCTTACTGCATATGGCGTTGGAAGATTACTGTCCCATTCAAGTTGCTTAATAAAATTTGATGTAAGTTCATGGTCAATAATATCAACACCAATTTCATAAAAATAGGCAAGACCGTCAAAACCAAGTCCATATTCCGATACGATGTATGAGTTAACAACATGAATATCAGATTGTAAAGCACCAGATGTTCCGATTCTAATAAGGTTCAATACAGTTTTTTCGCTTTTCTCAATCTTCAACATCAGATCAATATTAAAAAGTGCATCAAGTTCATTAACAACAATTTCAATATTATCAGGTCCCATCCCTGTTGACATTACTGATAGTCTTTTTCCCTTGTAGGTTCCGGTTACTGTGTTAACCTCTCTATTTTGCTTCTCTAATTCTATTGTCTCAAAAAAACTAGCAACTAAGTTAACTCTCCCAGGATCACCAACAAGCAAAACTGTTTCAGCTACATCTCCAGGGAAAAGGTTTAAATGGTAAATAGATCCATCCCCATTCAGTACTAAATCCGTTTCTTTAATAGAGGTCATATATTTTCTGTAAAAAGAATAAGTAATTTTGCAAATATAATATTTAGCCAAATAATAGCATTATCACAAAAAGCTTAGTTGTAAGACCCGAAAATTGATTTTAATGAATAGCCAATTTTTAAACTTAAATGAAAGAAATTAAAGCAGAGATAATTAGTATTGGTGATGAGTTACTTATCGGCCAGGTTGTAAATACAAACGCATCCTGGATAGCATCCGAATTAGTTAAGAACGGAATTGAAGTAGGCAGGATAACTGCAATTAAGGATTCAAAAAGCGAGATATTTGAAGCTCTTAACTCGTCAATAGAAAATATCGTTCTATTTACTGGTGGATTGGGTCCAACAAAAGACGATATCACAAAAGGTGTTCTTTGCAATTATTTTGATTCCAAGCTAATATTTCATACTCCAACTTTCGATCATATTAAGTCTCTTTTTGGTAAAAGAAACTATCCTGTAACAGAAGTAAATAAAAATCAAGCTCTAATTCCTGATAAGTGCATTCCCCTTTTCAATCAATATGGTACTGCACCTGGAATGTGGTTCGAAACTGATGCTAAAGTTGTGGTATCAATGCCAGGAGTTCCTTTCGAAATGAAGTCATTGGTTACTAACGAATTAATTCCAAGATTAAAACAAAGATTTCAAGCTAAAAATATTATTCATCGTACTATAATGACGATTGGAGTGGGTGAATCCATGCTTGCTGAGAAGATCGCGGATTGGGAAAATGATCTACCAAACCACATCAAACTTGCATACCTACCACAACCTGGAATTGTTAGATTAAGGCTTTCTACCCAAAGTAATAATTATGATAGTTCATTCTCTGAGATAGAAAGTCAGATTAGTAAACTTCAAAATATAATTCCTGATAAAATTTTTGGATTTGATGATAGTAGTCTGGAAGAAGTTGTTGGAAATCTATTAGCTGAAAAAGGCAGAACTCTTTCAACGGCTGAAAGTTGTACTGGAGGATATATTGCTCATTTGATAACTAGTATCGCTGGAAGTTCAAATTACTTCACAGGTTCTGTTGTTTCTTATGCAAATGATGTAAAGGTCAAGCAACTCAATGTTGAACCATCTGACATTGAAACATATGGGGCTGTAAGCAAGGAAGTTGTAGAGCAGATGGCTATTGGAGGAAGAAAGCTGCTCAACACCGATTATTGTTTGGCAACATCAGGTATCGCTGGACCAGATGGTGGAACTGAAGACAAACCTGTAGGATCGGTTTGGATAGCGTTAGCATCTCCGATGGAAGTTAAATCAAGACTATTTCAATTTGGAGAACATCGTGGGAGAAATATACATAGATCAGCACTTGCTGCATTAAACATGTTAAGAAAAGAGCTTTCTTAGATATGTGGCTCTACAAAAAAAGTATTAACAAGTACCTCATCGACTAGTTATCACATGCAACTAATTGCCAAATGTAGCACTTCGGGTTTGTATTTGTCTGTCAATCTTTTTAAAAAGACTCTGTAGAACTTTACCTGGTCCAACTTCAATAATATTATTGGCGCCATCAGCTATCATATTCTGCATTATTTTAGTCCAGCGTACAGGTGCTGTTAATTGTGCAACAAGATTCTTCTTTATGATCTCACCATCATTAACTGACTGGCCTGTTACGTTTTGATAAATGGGACAAACTCCATTATTAAATTTAACTGAGTTGATAGCATCCGCCAACTCCAACCTGGCAGGTTCCATTAGAGGTGAATGAAAAGCTCCGCCAACTTTTAGTAACAATGCTCTTCTTGCGCCAGCATCATTACATCTTTTAATGGCTTCATTAATACCTCCAACTGATCCGGAAATCACTAACTGACCAGGACTATTGTAGTTTGCTGGTACAACAATATCGTCAATACTTTCACAAATGCGTTCAACAACACCATCATCTAAACCAATTATGGCAGCCATAGTAGATGGTTCGATTTCACATGCCTTTTGCATTGCGTCGGCTCGTTTTGCAACAAGCTTTAACCCATCTTCAAATAATATTGTTCCGTTTGCTACAAGTGCAGAAAACTCACCAAGTGAGTGGCCTGCAACCATATCAGGTTTAAAGTCATCTCCCAATATCCGGGCAAGAATTACCGAATGAATAAAAATAGCAGGTTGTGTTACATTTGTTTGCTTTAGGTCATCCTCCGTTCCAAGAAACATCAAATCAGTAATATCAAATTTTAATATACTGTTTGCTTTGTTAAATAATTCCTTGGCTTTTGGGGAGTTATCAAATAAATCCTTACCCATACCTACATATTGTGCTCCCTGCCCGGGAAAAACATATGCGTTCATATATTTATAATTATTTGGTTAATAGTTCATTACTTATTTCCTGCTTCCAAAAAAGCGCAACAAAAATAGAAATAAATTGATAAAGTCTAAATAAAGTGTTAAAGCTCCCATTATTGTCAACTTACGGGCTGCTTCAGAATCAATGGATATGCTATTACCGATTCTTTTGAGTTTTTGCACATCATATGCGGTTAATCCTGTAAACACAAGAACTCCGATAAAGCTTATTACATATTCCATAGTGGCACTCTGCATGAACATATTTACAACAGATGCAATTATAAGTCCAACAAGTCCCATCATCATAATGCTTCCAAATTTGGTTAAATCAGTTTTAGTTGTATATCCTAATATACCCATAAACCCAAACATAGCGGCAGTTATAACGAATGTTTTCGCTATAGAAGGCAATGTGTATATTAAAAAGATAAAACTCAGACTCATTCCCATCAATATTGAGTATGCTATAAAAATCAGAACAAGTGTTGAAGCACTGAGCTTTTGAAACCCAAATGACATCCAAAGTACTAGGCCTAAAGGAGCAAGAAGTACTATCCACCCAACCATATTCATGCTACCGGTGTTAGGGTCGAAAAGTATATTCATCAATGATGCGTTAGATGCAAAAAGCCATGAAACTAATGCTGTGATTGACAAGGCCAGCCCCATCCACATAAATACACCTGAAAGAAAAGTTTTAGCAACAGGGATGGATTCTTCCCTGCCTGCATAATTTATTTGATTATTTGTTAAGTTCATTTATAAAGTTTTCTAATCTAACGATTACGTTTTATCAATATTTTATCAATGCAAAATTAACTAGTGTAATCGTTGTTTTGATAATTTTAACAATTTTTATATAAGAGAAATCCGAATTATGAAAGAGTCGACGAAACAAGGCTAATAAATTCGGCCCTGGTTCCAGCCCTTTCAAAGGCTCCTGTAAAGTCAGACGTTGTTGTTACTGAGTGTTGTTTCTGTACTCCACGCATCGCCATACACAAATGTCTTGCCTCTATTACAACAGCAACACCAAGAGGGTTTAATGTATTTTGAATTGTGTCTTTTATTTGTGTTGTGAGTCGTTCCTGCACTTGCAGTCTTCTTGAATAAACCTCAACAACCCGGGCAATTTTACTCAATCCTGTTATATATCCGTTAGGAATATATGCCACATGTGCTTTTCCAATAAATGGGATCATATGATGTTCACACATTGAAAATATCTCAATATCCTTTACAATAACCATTTGGCGATAGTCCTCTTTAAACTTGGCTGATAATAAAATCTCTTCAGGATCATGATCATAACCTTGAGTTAAAAATTGTATAGATTTTGCAAGTCTTAAAGGGGTTTCCAATAAACCTTCTCTGTCAACATCTTCACCAATAAGATTTAATATCTCTCTATAATGATTTTTCAACTTGGCAATATTCTCAGGATTAAATTTTTCTATCTTTTCGTATGATAATAATTCTATGGGTTTTTTCATTTGTATATAATTTCAATCTATTACTAGACAAAAAAAGTGCCAACATTAAAATATGGACAATAATTAAATTCGATGATTACTTACCAAAGTATTCAACATAATTATTTTCTGATTCGATTACTTTAACACAATGAAGTTCAGCACCTAAGTCATGAATACGTTGTTGAAGCTCTTCCCAAATCCCGACTGCCAAATTTTCCGTTGAAGCGAGTTTGCCTTGCATAAAATCAACTTCGATATTAATATTCTTATGGTCGAGTTTATTAATTACATATTGTTTAATTGCGTCACTGAGAGTTTTGAGGTTAATTAAAAAACCAGTCATTTCATTAATATTTCCCTTTACCGTAATATATAATTCATAATTATGGCCATGCCAGTTTGGGTTCGAACATTTTCCAAACACTTCAATATTTTGCTCATCGGTGAAATCGTGCCTGAATAATCTGTGTGCTGCATTAAATCGTTCCCTTCGAGTTATATGTATCATAACTGCATTTTATTTTCAAAGGTAGTGTAATTTCTACTTTCATCAAATCGAACGGTTCACCTAGATTAAGGAGGGCAGATTATATTATTATATTTGCTCCATTAATTAACCTTGTTAACGTGTATAATTATGAGGTATTTGCCAATTAACAACAAACTGTTTGTTGAAAACAGAAAACGTTTTACTAGTTTATTACCCAAAGATTCAGCTGCTATATTTTATTCAAACGATCAACAACCACGTAATGGCGATCAGTATTTCCCTTTCCGCCAGCAATCCGACTTTTTTTATCTGACAGGCATTAATCAGGAAAAAAGCATATTATTGATTATCCCCGATATTGAAAAAAAGAAATTGAAAGAAGCATTGTTTTTAATTAAGACAAATGAACAAATTGCAATATGGGAAGGACATAAATTTACTAAGGACGAAGCTAAAGAAATCTCCGGAATAGAAAATATTTATTGGTTGGATGAATTTGACCTAGCACTCAGGGAAGTTATGGCCGCAACTAATAACATCTTTCTAAACCGAAATGAAAATCCAAAGTTTTGCCCTGACGTAAAAGAGCGAAACCATCGCCTAGGTGAGGAATTGAAAAATGATTTTCCATTGCACAATTACAGTAGGTCTGCACCATTGTTGGCTCAATTAAGGTTAATAAAATCCAAAGAGGAGATAGCCTTACTTAGAAATGCATGCAATATTACAAACAAAGCTTTTAGAAGAGTGCTTGAAACTACATCTGCCGGGAAATTTGAATATGAAATCCAGGGTGAGATTGAACATGAGTTTACACTAAATAGTGCTAATGGAAATGGTTATGCACCTATAATTGCTGCAGGAAAAAATGCGTGCGTACTTCATTATATTGAGAATGATAAAGAATGTAAAGACGGTGATTTACTACTTCTTGATGTTGGTGCAGAGTATGCTTTTTATTCTGCCGATATGAGCCGTACAATCCCTATAAATGGTAAATTCACGAAAAGACAAAAAGAATGTTATAATGCTGTTCTCAGTGTTTTTAAAAAGGCTAAAAAGTTATATGTACCAGGTAATACCATCAATAAAATTAATGATAAAGTAGATAAGCTGATGGAAAAAGAGATGCTCAAGCTAGGATTATTTACTAAAGAAGAAATTCAAAAACAAGATAAAGAGAAGCCTTTGTATAAAAAATACTTCATGCATGGTACTGCACACTTTTTAGGACTCGATGTTCATGATGTTGGTGGCAAGGATGAAGTACTACAACCGGGAATGGTACTTACTTGTGAACCTGGATTATATATACGTGAGGAAAATATTGGAATTCGTATTGAGAATGACCTCCTTATTACTAAAGGTGAGCCAATCGATTTAATGAAGGATATTCCTATTGAGATTAATGAAATTGAGGGCTTGATGTGATTATTAAATATATTTGTACATTATTTATTCTTCCAAATGCCCAATAAGAAATTAATATATTTTTCTATTCTGATATCTTTAGTTTCTATACTTTTTTCAGATTGTGTAGGAATAGTTGGTCCCAAACCAGGAATTTACATTAATGAATTCTTAACGTCAAATAATGGGGTTGTTACTGATCCCTTGAAACACAAAGAAGTAGATTGGATTGAACTTTATAATAGTTACGATTTTCCTCTAAACTTGAGTGGTTATTACTTAACCGATAACACTGTAGATACAACCAAATGGAAATTTCCTGCAGGAACTATAATAGATGCCAACAGCTACTTAATTGTATGGGCAGACGGTCAGGATACTTTACTGCATACCAATTTTAAATTAAGCCGAAGCGGCGAACAAATAGCATTATATTCAAAAAATAAAGAACTATTGGATCAACTTGATTTTAATGGTCAGGAATTAAATATTTCCTACGGCAGAAAATGGGATGGTATTGATAGATGGCTATACTACGATGAACCTTCACCTAATTTCACGAATAACAAACAAAAGGGTATTAGAAAGATCAATTACTCTAAAAAACCAAATTTCTCCATTGGAGCAGGCTTTTATTATATTTCTGCAACAGTTTCCTTATCAAGCCCAACAAACGACACTGAGATCAGGTATACAATAAATGGAAATGTTCCAACAAGAAAATCAAAACTTTATTCTGAACCTTTGCAGATTGATACAACAACCGTGCTAAGGGCAATATCCATTGAAAAAGATAAGCTAATCAGTAGACCTGAAACAAGAACATACTTTATTAACGTAAAAAAAGATATGCCTGTTATTTCTTTAGCTACTGATTCGGTAGCATTATGGGATACACTTTCCGGTATTTATGAAAATAGTATAAAAGGAGAGAACAGAATGGCCAATGTCGAATTCTTTGAGGATCAAAATCAGGTAATAAATCAATCTTTAAAGATGAGTATAAGTGGAAACGTGGCAAGATTTCATGGCCAAAAAGCTATTTATTTAGAGGCTGATGAAAAATATGGAAATGCAACTTTGAATCACCGTTTTTTCCCCAATAAAAGGATTTACTCGTTTCAATCAATCTTGTTAAGGGCAGGTGGTCATCCTGATAAGTATCAAACAATGTTCAGAGATGGCATGACACAATACCTTACAAAGGAGCATATAGAATTCGAATATATAGCGTACAGACCAGTAGTTGTTTTCATTAATGGAAGTTATTGGGGTATATATAATATTCGTGAAAAGTTGAGAACTAATTATTTTATCGATAATTTCAACCTTGATGAAAGCCGGTTAGATCTTCTTGAAAATTCATGGGCTGTTGCAAATGATGGAGACAATTTACATTATTTAAAAGCCAGAGAATTTATTAAAGAATGTGATAAAACAAATCCTTTGAATTATGCACATGTGAAAACTCTTATTGATGTTGATAATTACATTAATTATAATATTTGTGAAATATATGCATCTAATATTGATTGGCCGAATTGGAATATTAAATTCTGGAAGAAAAAGGAAGAAGGAGCAATTTGGAGATGGATACTATTAGATCTGGATTATGGATTTGGTGCAGGCACAAAAGTCGATTACAATATGATTGGGTATACTGCATCTCCAGTTAAGACAAGAGTCACAAACCCGCCTAGTGCAACTGTTTTATTTAGAAAATTATTGGAGTTTCCAGAGTTTAAAAATGATTTCATACAAAGATTTGCTGCCTCTCTTAATGTTATTTATTCTCCAGAAAGAGTGCTGAGAATCATAAAGAAATTTGAAGATCAACGCTCGAAAGAAATGCCTTTCGAGATTGAAAGATGGGCATCAAGTATTTACCGTAGCCCATGGGGTAAATTTAGGATTCCTTTGTCAATGACTGAATGGGATGAAGAAATTGAGGTCATGAGAGACTTTGCTAGGAAAAGACCAAACTATGTAAGGAAAAATCTTGCGGAAAAATTTCAACTCAAAAAGATGGTTGATATCAACACAAATTCTAGTGGTGGACACATAGTAATAAATACAATCCGATTAGCTGAAGGCAATCTTGAGGGTAGTTATTTCAAAGATATTCCTATGAAAATGGAGGCAATTCCAAATCCAGGACAAAGATTTCGTTATTGGATCGTTAACGGAAAAAAGGTGCATTCTAAAATACTGAAATTTAATCCAGAAGCAAATGGAACCGTAAGTGCTATCTTTAACAATGCTTCCCAAACTGAACTTCCCTCCATTATTAGAAAAAACACAACATTATCAACTAGTAATTCGCCATATTATGCTGCAGGTGACGTCGTTATAGATAGCGGAGCTATATTAACAATTGAAAAAGGTGTACAAGTACTAATGGAAAAACACAGGTCAATAATTGTATTTGGTGGACTTGCTTGCCATGGTACGAATACAGAGCCTATTTTAATTATTCCTAATCCTCACACTAAAACTTCTGAATGGGGAGCATTGTGCATTGATAATGCATCATCTGCAATAGAATTAAACCATGTAGATCTACTAGGAGGAACATGGTACGATGACAAAACAAAATATAAAGCTACAATTACATCTCTACGTTCTAATATATACTTAAATCATGTTACTGTAGAAAGCAGTCATTTTCCTTTTTATTCAGAATTCGGCACTGTTTCAATTCTAAATTCAAGAATGACTTCTCCAAAAACCTGCGATCTTATCAATATTAAATATGCCAAAAGTGCCTTGGTCGAAAACTGTGATTTACCAGGAAACGACTACCCTGATACTGATGCCATAGATTATGATAGTATTTACAATGGAATAATTAGGAATAATACTATATATGGATTTTTTGGATTAAACAGTGACGCTATTGATATTGGTGAGAAATCTTCAGACGTTCTGATAGAAAGTAACCGAATATTTAATATGACGGACAAAGGTATCTCAATAGGACAAGGATCAAGTGCAATCATTAAGAACAACATTATATATGGTTGTAACATGGGCGTGGGTATTAAAGATTCAAACTCATTTGCATATATTGATCATAACACATTTTATGGTAATACATATGGTATAGCTGTTTACGAAAAAAGTCAAAATTCCGGTGGTGGTGGTGCAGAAGTTATTAACTGCATTTTTTCCGGATCGATAAAAAAGCCAATCCTTGTTGATTCTAAATCTTGGATAAGCGTGGTCAATTCACTTAGTGATAAGAAGAAATTGGACGGTAGGGAAAACATATATGGCAATCCTGAATTTGAGGATGCTATGAATTTTAATTTCACGGTAAAAGAGGATTCACTTGCACATAAACCAGGAAAAGGTAAATCTCTGGACATAGGTGCAAAAATTAATATCCCCAGAAAAAATACTCCAGAAATTGTCATTAATGAAATTAACTTCTCACCCATTTGGAAAAATAATCCACTTTATTGGATCGAGCTTTATAACAATTCTGATGTCGATGTTGATCTAACTGGCTGGACTGTTAAAAATGAAAATCATAACATCTATGCTTTACCGCAGAAACTAATCATTAAGAAGAACGGATATATTATTTTAACTAATAATTACTATGGCTTCTTGTGGCATTACCCAAACATAAATAACGTTAGAGGAGTGTTAGATGATAAAATAATTACTAAAGGAGATGCTATTATGTTATACGATACACGTATGAATCTTGTAGATTATGTTGATTACAAAAGCCTCTTGACATGGCCGAATAATCTCAATAAAACTGGAGCATCATTAGTATTAAAAGCACCGTCTTTAGATAGTAATCAGAAGAGCAACTGGAAAATTGACTCATATTCTAAAGGTACTCCTGGAATAGAAAACAAGTCTGACTAAATTTGATCTAATATGTAAATTCTATTTTCAGTAACAAAAACATGGCCATGTATAACATGAGTAATTATTCTTTTTGACATAGTATTTACTTATGAACCAGGATAATATATTGAAAGAAAATATTGGAATTCGAATTAAGAATGATAT